>OLNJ01000172.1_pt1 | contig 62468 bp, 56 predicted proteins | sample 1672191 | NCBI WGS metagenome assembly OLNJ01 (sample SAMEA3136657, study PRJEB25190) | human gut metagenome | biome: human gut; feature: human-associated habitat; material: faeces | place: Austria | collected 2013
GTTACTTCAGAAAAAATATAACAAGGTAAAAAAGAAAAGTCAATATATTTTGATATTCAAAATTTATCTTTGGTAAAAGAGCTTATTTTAATATATATAAAAATAGCAGAAGCAACTTTATACGAACATATCCATAAAATTTTACGAAACTACGAAAATCAGTTGACAATGGAGTAAGCTTATACTAACCTAAAGTTAGTGAAATATAACACTGCTATAAAACAGTAGTGTTATATTAAAAAAATTTGCTCCACAGCAAGTGATATGAGGGAGGAATGAAAAATGTTTCTGCAGATACAGGGAATTAAGAAGTCTTTTGGTACGGGAGACAGCCGGGTAGATGTGCTTAAGGGGCTGGATCTTGACATTGAGAGAGGAGAGTTTTGTGTGCTTCTGGGGCCGTCCGGTTCCGGTAAGTCCACGCTTCTGAATATTATCGGTGGGATTGACAGTGCAGACGAAGGAAATCTGGTCATAGACGGGGAGCGTCTGGCAGATATGTCAGAGAAGAAACTGTCTTTGTACAGACGTAAGCATCTGGGATATATTTTTCAGATGTATAATCTGATTCCCAATCTTACAGTGCGGGAAAATATAGAGGTGGGAGCCTATCTCAGTGATAAGCCTCTGGATGTAGATGAACTGCTCCATACGCTGGGAATCTATGAGCACCAGAGAAAGCTTCCCAATCAGCTTTCCGGCGGTCAGCAGCAAAGGACTGCCATTGGCAGAGCCATTGTAAAGAATCCGGATATTCTTCTTTGCGATGAGCCTACAGGCGCCCTGGATTATAATACCTCCAAGGAAATCCTGAAGCTGATCGAGACGGTAAACCAGAAATACGGCAACACCATCGTCATGGTAACACACAACGATGCCATCAAGGATATGGCTGACCGGGTGGTGAAGCTTCGCGATGGGATGATTCGTAAAAATTACATGAATGAACATAAGATCCCGGCAGCAGAGTTGGACTGGTAAGGAGGCATATAATGAAAAATCCTTTACGCAAACGTCTGCCCAGAGAACTGAAGGGGGAACTGGGAAAATATCTGGTGGTTTTTATTCTGATGGTATTGACCATAGGAATGGTTTCCGGATTTCTGGTGGCAGACGGAAGTATGATTGTTGCTTATAATGATGGATTTGAAAAATACAATATAGAAAACGGAAATTTCCGTACCAATCAGCAGATATATAAAAGCCAGAAAGAAGAAATCCAGAATCTGGGAATAAAGCTGTATGAAAATTTCTATATTGAAGAGCCTCTGGATAATGGAAGTACCATGCGCTTTTTCAAAAACAGGACAGAAATCAATGGAGTATGTCTGATGAAGGGAGAACTTCCAAAAGCAACAGGGGAAATTGCCATTGACCGTATGTATGCAGATAATAATGATCTGAAGGTGGGAGACACCTTGAAGAGCCAAAGCGGTAAGCAGACCTGGAAGATTACAGGCCTTGTGGCTCTGTCTGATTACAGCTGTCTTTTTCAGAATAATAATGATTCCATGTTTGATTCTGTGAAATTCGGAGTTTCTGTGGTAACACCGGAGGAGTTTGATACCCTGGATCAGGATAAGCTCCAGTACAATTATTCCTGGATCTATGACAAACAGCCCAAAACAGAAAAAGAGGAAAAGGACGTTTCAGAAGAACTGATGGAAAATATAGGAGAAATCGTTACTCTGGAAGCTTTTGTCCCCAGATATCTGAATCAGGCCATCACCTTTACCGGGGATGATATGGGAAGTGACAAGGCTATGATGATCATATTGTTATACATTGTAATTGTCATTATGGCTTTCGTATTCGGAATTACCATCAGTAATACGATTCGCAGGGAATCAGGGGTGATTGGCACACTCAGAGCTTCCGGCTATACCAGGAGAGAACTGATTCGGCACTATATGGCACTGCCTGTCCTTGTTACACTGGTGGGAGCCCTGGTGGGAAATATTCTGGGATATACAGTATTTAAAAATGTATGTGCAGGAATGTATTATGGCAGCTATAGTCTACCTACCTATGTGACCGTATGGAGCGCAGAAGCTTTTCTACTTACAACAGTAGTTCCGGTGATCATTATGCTGGTGGTGAATTATGGAGTTCTCCGACACAAATTGCGTCTTTCCCCGCTGAAATTCCTACGCAGGGATCTTTCAGGCAGAAAGAGGAAAAAAGCAATTTATTTAAGCCCTGTTATAAAAATCTTTTCCAGATTTCGTCTTCGTGTGATCTTTCAGAATATGAGCAATTATCTGGTACTGTTTATCGGAATCATCTTTGCCAATCTGCTGCTGATGTTTGGATTACTCCTTCCTTCGGCCTTATCTCATTATCAGGTGGAAATCCAGAACAATATGCTGGCAAAATATCAGTATATGCTTCAGATTCCGGCCAGCGCAGTAAGCGGAAATAAATTTGACGGTCTGATCTCTCTGCTGGAGTTTTATATGGATTCCAGAACAGACAATGAAGATGCAGAGAAATTTTCTGCTTATTCCCTGAATACCCTGCCCGGAAAATATAAGAGTGAGGAAGTCCTGCTTTATGGGATCGAACCGGACAGCAGGTATGTAGCGATAGATTTTAATGATACAAAAGATACTTACGAAAGCAGTGAGAATACAACGGATACAAAAGATAAAAAAGATGAAGCAGGGAATAAAGTAAAAGCGGATAACAAAAATACAGTAAATGCAGCAAAAGAAAGCGCAGCAGTTTATATTTCAAGCGCATATGCGGATAAATTTCTGCTTCATGTGGGAGACACCATCACTCTGAAAGAAAAATACGAAAAAGAGAAATATTCATTTAAAATAGCAGGAGTTTATGCTTATACAGCTGCTCTGTGCGTGTTCATGCCCCGCAGTGAGCTGAATGATATCTTTGATCTGGGAGAGGATTATTACAGTGGATATTTCTCAGATACTGAACTGACAGATATCAAGAGTCAGTACATAGGCTCTGTAGTTGATCTTGATGCACTGACCAAGATTTCCAGACAGCTGGATGTGTCTATGGGAAGTATGATGGGAATGGTAAATGGATTTGCTATTGTGATCTATATGGTGCTGATCTATCTGCTTTCTAAGATCATTATCGAAAAAAATGCCCAGTCTATCTCAATGGTAAAAATCCTGGGTTATACAAACGGTGAGATCAGCAGGCTATACATTCTGTCTACATCAATGGTAGTTGTGCTCTGTCTGCTTTTGAGTCTGCCACTGGAAACTGTGATTATGAAGGTGCTGTTCAGGGAGATGATGCTGTCCAGTATTTCCGGCTGGATCACGCTCTGGATCGATCCGATGATCTATCTACAGATGTTTGCGGCAGGAATTGTTACTTATGCAGTTGTGGTTCTGCTAGAGTTTCGAAGAATAAAAAAAGTGCCTATGGATGAGGCACTGAAGAATGTAGAATAATGGAAAATACTGTGATATCAGATTATAAAACAGGTGCGGCAGGCAATGAAAAATTGTCTGCCACACTTGTTTTTGGAATAAAGCGGATCGTCGAAGCTTATCAGGAAATGTCGTCCCTGGTAATGTTTTTGGCCCATTCACCCTTGCGGTAGTGTCCGATCACCCAGGGCCATTTCACAAATTCGTCTGTGCACAGCAGGAAATATACCCACAATACAGGCAGCTTCAGGACAAAGGCAGCCAGAAATCCCAGAGGCACTCCATACAGCCACATATCAATGGTATCGCAGATCAGGCCGAATTTTGTATCTCCCCCTGCCCGGAAAATCCCGGCGATTAGAGCTGTGTTTACTGCAGAGCCTGTAATATAGTAGCTGTTGATAAGAAGCATATATTTCAGGTAATGCATGGCAGTATCATTCAGAGAGGAAAATCGCATGATCAAAGGAGAAGCAGCCAATACAGCCAGACCACCGAAGATACTTGCAACCACAGTTGCCTTCAGCATGCGGGAAGCATATTCCTTTGACTGAGCAAGCTTTCCTTCGCCCATTGTTTTTCCAAGCATGATCGTACCTGCACTGGCAATCCCATAACAAAATACGGAACCGATATTGCGCACTACAGTTACCAGTGAGTTGGCAGCTACAGCGTCTGAACCCAGATGACCCAGGATCACAGAATACATGGCAAAGCCTACACCCCAGCTTACATCATTGCCAAGCGCAGGCAGGGATAGGCGAATAAAATCCTTCAGAAGGGATTTGCTGCGGACAAATATAAATCTGGGGTTCAGCCGCACATCTTTACTGAAGAAGGAAATAATAAAGCATCCCAGTAATTCCACAAATCTTGAGGATGCAGTGGCAATGGCAACACCTGCAGCCCCAAGTTTGGGTGCGCCAAACAGCCCGAAGATAAAGACTGCATTAAGGATGATATTCAATACAAAGGCCAGGAGATTCAGAATCATACAGACAGTTACCCGTCCGATGCTGCGCAGGATAGACAGATATACTTCTGTAATACTCCAGCACAGATAGGTGATTCCCATGATCCGCAGATAGGAGGCTCCGATCCTGATAAGCTCAGGGTCTGAGGTGAAAATCTGCATCATTTTGTCCGGCATGGTAAAAGCAATCAGGGCCACCAGCAGAGAAATTACCAGGGAAAAACGCAGGGCAATTCCCTCGATAATATGTATAGCTTTCAGATCCTTTTTGCCAAAATACTGGGCACACAGAAGGGAAGCCCCGGTGCCCACTCCATAATATACCATAAAGAGTACATTGGAATAGTTGGCAGCCAGTGACACTGCGGAAATAGAAGACTGTCCCACGTAATTGAGCATGACAACATCGCAGGAACTTACTGCAGCGCTGAGCAGATTCTGGATAATAATTGGAATAGATAATTTCAGCAGCTGCCGGTTAAAATTATTATGGTTGATATTTGTATCGTTCATGTTGCTTCTCCTGAATAATTATGAGAACTGTAAATATCTGTGCGCAAAAAAACCATATCTGCAGATAATAGACAGATATGGCTTTTCCAGACAGTTAAAATTGTAAACTGTACAGATCTGCTTACAGGCTGGTAAGGTCGATTCTGTAGTTGTCAGCACCTTCGCCGTCAACTGTATAATATGCAGCTTTCTGATCTGCATTGATGTATACGTTGATCTCCTTGCCGGAAATTTCCTTTGCATCCATATCTTTTTTCACTGCTTCTTCAATAGCTGTCATGGTAACTGCACAGCCAGGTAACTCAATTGTTGTTTCTGCGATTTTCTTTGTTTCCATTTTCTGTGCAACTTCCTTTACTGTTTTGTTTACTGTAGCTTTTGCTTCTTCGATCACTTCAGGAGCTTTATCAATTGCTTTTTCAACAGTTTCTTTTGCCAGCTCTGTAGCTTTTGTGGTAGCTTCTTTGATAGTAGCAGTTGTTTTTGCAGCAGTTGTTTTAGCGGCATTGGTTCTTGTAGTTGATTTTTTTCTCATAAGATTCCTCTCCTCGATTCTAACTGTGCGGTAACCATTCATCAGCCAGCCATTCTCTAAAGTCGCTGAACAGTTACGGTAGTGTCAATATTTTCCTGTCAACCGTACCACAAAAAACTCATATTGTCAAATTTTAACTAAACTGCGGAGCAGTTATTCGGTGTAGAGCTACGTAGCGAAGCGGATTGCGAATATCCTCTTGATTGTGAAGCATCAGAACCTGTGTTATACTGAAATAAAATACAACAATTGACAGCCTGGAAAACAGGCTTTGACAGAGGTGCATATGAAGAAAAATGAGATTTATATCAAAAGTGGAACAGAATACAAAGACATGACAAAAGAGCTCCTGGAGCAGTGTGATCTGGCAGAACAGATCTCATCTCCGGATTTGCAGATCGGGATCAAGCCCAACCTGGTTTCACCTACAGAAGCTTCCTGGGGAGCTACCACTCATCCGGAGATAGTGGCAGGTATCATTGAATATCTTCAGGAAAAAGGATTCGCTAAAATTGCCATACTGGAAGGCTCCTGGGTAGGAGACAAAACCACAGAAGCCTATGAACTTTGTGGTTACAGGGAGCTTTCCGAAAAATATCAGGTTCCTTTCTGGGATATGCAGAAGGACACAGGCGTGGACAGAGACTGCGGCGGCATGGATCTGAAAATCTGCAGCAGTGTAGAGAAAATTGATTTCCTGATCAATGTTCCTGTTCTGAAAGGACATTGCCAGACAAAAATCACCTGTGCACTAAAAAATATGAAGGGTCTGATCCCCAATACAGAAAAGAGGAGATTTCATGCCCTTGGCCTCCATAAACCTATCGCTCACCTGAACATGGGAATCCATCAGGATTTTATTGTGGTAGATAATATCTGCGGAGATCTTGATTTTGAGGACGGAGGAAATCCGGTAGTGATGAACCGTATCTGGGCAGGGATGGATCCGGTTCTCATAGATGCCTATGTATGTCAGGTCATGCATTATCAGACAAGTGATGTGCCATATGTAAAACTGGCGGAGGAGCTGGGAGCAGGAAGTGCAGATCTGTCACAGGCGGAAATTATTTTCTGCGAAGAAACTGCAAAAAAGACTCTGCCTAAATCCAGAAAAGTGGTGGAATTACAGGATGCAGTGGAAGAAGTGGAATCCTGCAGTGCCTGCTATGGCTATCTGATCCCGGCTTTGGAAATGTTGAAAAATGACGGTCTTTTTGAAAAACTGGATACCAAGATATGCATCGGCCAGGGATACCGTGGCAAAACAGGAAAACTGGGTGTGGGTGCCTGCACCTGCAGGTTTGAGCATAATCTGAACGGATGCCCGCCTACAGAAAATCAGATTTATGAATTTCTGAAGGAATATATCGAGAATTTTTTACAGTAGACAGTTGCTTTTGATCTATGATAGAATCAAAATAGTGATCTGTTTCTGAAGATAATGAAAGAAAGGGTTCTATCATGCTGAAAATTAAAAATTATGTAAAGGTAAACAGTCTGGAAGAAGCTTATGAGCTGAACCAGAAAAAAACGGCGAAAATCCTGGGAGGAATGGTGTGGATGAAAATGGGAAACCGAAATCTGACCACTGCCATTGACCTGTCCGGGCTGGGGCTGGATCAGATTACAGAGAATGATCAGGAATTTGTGATCGGATGTATGACTTCTCTTCGTGACCTGGAGACAAATGAGGCTCTGAATACATACACTGGCGGAGCTATGAGGGAAAGTCTGCGTCATATTGTGGGAGTACAGTTCCGTAACTGTGCCACTGTAGGCGGCAGTATTTACGGAAGATTTGGTTTCTCCGATGTACTGACCATGTTTCTTGGCATGGACAGCTATGTGGAGCTTTTCCATGGAGGACGTATCCCGCTGACTGAATTTGTGAATATGAAAAAGGACAATGACATTCTGGTAAATATGATTGTAAAAAAGGTTCCTCTTACAGTCTGCTATCTGAGTCAGAGAAATACGAAGACAGATTTTCCTGTACTCACCTGTACTGTATCTCTGGTCAACGGATGCCCCCGTACAGTCATCGGGGCAAGACCAGCCAGAGCCATGGTTGTGGAGGATACACAGGGGCTTTTGTCCGGCTTTGATACAATGAACAGAGAAGAAAAGATACAGGCCATCCACGGCTTTGCTGAATATGCGGCAAAGAGCGTGCCTGTTTCCGGCAACATGAGAGCTTCTCAGGAATATCGTAGTCTGCTTGTGCAGGTTCTCACAAGAAGAGCCTGGGAGACTGTAGGAGGTGTAAGTGATGAAAATTGAATTCTGGCTCAATGGAGTAAAGCGTCAGGAGGAAATCCAGCCGGATACCCTTCTGCTGGACTTTCTCAGGGAAAAGGGCTGCTATAGTGTAAAGAGAGGCTGTGAAACAGCGAACTGCGGATTATGTACAGTACTGATGGATGAGAAACCGGTTCTTTCCTGTTCTACACTGGCTGCCCGGGCAGATGGCAAAAAGGTTGTAACACTGGAAGGAATGCAGAAGGAAGCCCAAGAGCTGGGAACCTTTATCGCAAATGAAGGGGCAGAGCAGTGTGGTTTCTGCAATCCGGGATTTATCATGAACACCTTTGCCATGTTAAAGGAGCTTACAGATCCCACAGAGGAGCAGATCAAGGAATATCTTTCCGGTAATCTGTGCCGCTGTTCCGGATTTGTTTCACAGACAAGAGGAATCCTGAAATTCCTTCAGTATAAAAAAGCACAGGAGGAAGCATAAGATGAAATATGTAAATCAGCCTGTCCAAAAAATAGATGCCATGGCTCTGGTGACTGGAAAGCCTGTATATACAGATGACCTGGCACCAAAGGACTGCCTTATTATCAAGATATTAAGAAGCCCCCATGCAAATGCCTGGGTGGAGGAGATAAAGACAGAAAATGCTGCAAAGGTAGCGGGAATTGCCTGCATCCTTACCTGGCAGGACGTACCTCAGAAGCGTTTTACCCTGGCAGGACAGACCGCTCCGGAGATGAGCCCGGATGACCGTCTGATCCTGGATCGCCATGTGCGTTTTGTGGGAGATGCTGTTGCCATTGTAGCAGGTGAGACAGAGGCCGCAGTAGACCTGGCATTAAAGAGAATTAAAGTAAAATATAAAGTAGAGACTCCTGTTCTGGATATTCACCAGGCAAAGGATAATGCTATTCTGGTTCATCCTGAGGATGACTGGAAACTGAAAATCCCTCTGGGAGGAGACAATAAACGAAACCTCTGTGCCTTGGCTGTTGAGGAAGAGGGAAATGTAGATGAAGTGCTGGCGGAATGTAAATATACAGTAGAACAGACCTATCATACAAAAGCAAACCAGCAGACTATGATGGAGACCTTCCGCACAGCCTGCTACATGGATCATTTTGGCAGACTTACAGTTCTTTCTTCTACTCAGATTCCCTTCCATGTGCGCAGGATCGTGGGCAGGGCACTGGATATTCCGGCATCGAAGGTGCGTGTGATCAAGCCCAGGATCGGAGGAGGCTTTGGAGCAAAGCAGACCTCCATCAGTGATATTTATCCGGCTATTGTAACCTGGAAGACAGGCCGTCCTTCCAAGATCGTTTTCTCCAGATACGAATCCATGATCTGTTCTTCTCCACGCCATGAGATGGAGATCACAGTCCGTGTGGGAGCAGATGAGAATGGTATTGTCAAGGCCATAGATGTGCATACTCTGTCCAACACCGGTGCCTACGGTGAGCATAGCTCTACTACAGTAGGTTTAAGTGGGCATAAGTCCATTGCCCTGTACAGACATACAGCAGCCTATCGTTTTTCCTTTGATGTAGTGTATACCAATATGCAGGCTGCAGGTGCCTACAGAGGATATGGGGCTACACAGGGAATTTATGCAGTGGAGTCTGCAGTAAATGAACTGGCACACAAAATGGGAATGGATCCTGTAAAGATCAAGGAACTGAACATGCCTCTGGAGGGAGGACCCCTGCCAGGCTATCATGATGTTCCATATGCTCAGAGCTGTACTATGGACCGCTGTATGGCCAGAGCAAAGGAAATGATGAACTGGGATGCTAAATATCCATGCCGGGATATGGGCAACGGCAAAGTCCGTGGAGTAGGTGTGGCCATGGCAATGCAAGGCTCATCAATTGCAGCGTTGGATGTAGGCGGTGCAGATATTAAGCTTAATGAGGATGGCTCTTATACTTTGGCACTGGGCTGTTCAGATATGGGTACCGGTTGTGACACGATTCTGTCCCAGATCGCTGCAGAATGTCTGGAAACACCTATGAACAATATTGTAGTATTCAGCGTGGATACTGATATTTCACCTTATGATTCCGGATCCTACGCCTCTGCTACTACCTACACGACAGGAATGGCAGTAGTCAAAGCCTGCCAGGATCTGCGGGCTAAAATCTGTGAGGTAGGCGCTGAGATGCTGGAAGCAGATAAGGCAGAGGTAGATTTTGACGGTTCCTTTGTTTACTGCACAGAGGAAGAGAGCAGACGAGTTTCTCTGGAAGCCATAGCACTGAAGGGAACCTGCTTTAACAATACAGAGCTCCAGGTGGTCAGACAGCATTCCTCACCTCTTTCTCCTCCGCCGTTTATGGTTGGTATGGCAGAGGTGGAAGTGGATACGGAGACCGGAAGTGTAGAATTACTGGATTATGTGGCAGTGGTTGACTGCGGTACACCGATTAATCCAAACCTTGCCCGCGTGCAGACTGAGGGAGGTCTGGTACAGGGAATCGGAATGGCCTTAAGCGAGGATGTACAGTACACAGAGAAGGGAAAAATCCGCAATAACTCCTTCATGCAGTACAAGATCCCTACCAGAGAGGACATTGGGGATATCCGGGTAGACTTTGAATGCAGCTATGAAAAGACAGGACCTTTTGGTGCCAAGTCTATCGGAGAGCTGGTAATCGATACTCCATGCCCGGCTATTGCAGAAGCAGTCTATAATGCTACAGGAGTGCGCGTAAGGGAGCTTCCCATCCTGCCTGAGAAAATTGCTATGGGCATTCTGAAAAAGAAAGGCTTAAAATAAATCATGCAGATGATGGTAAAAGGAGTACTGGCAGGTTTCTGGCTCATTTTTGTGCCCGTAGCTGCCGGGATTCCATTTGTAAAGAAAAAGAAAGACTATACGCTGGGTGAAAGTTTTCTGGCAGGACTTCTGCTTATGCTGGCAGTGGCGCAGCTTCTCATCCTGCCGGGGATTTTCCGAAAATTATCCTTACATCTGGTGACCCTTTTGTTTGCTATAGTAATGGGGCTTTGTGCAGCCTATGGTCTGTATGGGTTTGCCGGCAGTGCAGGTTCTTATGGAAAAAGACTGAGAAAATCCATTCCGGAAATTTCTCCCTGGATGTGGATCGCAGCAGGAGTGATACTGGTGCAGATTGGTGTATGCGTATATTATGCCCATATGGATGCTGACGATGCCTTTTATGTGGCAACAGCCACGACCTCTGTGCATACAGATTCCATATTTGCATATAATCCCTATTCAGGGGCTGAATATGCAGTTTTGCCCAGAAGATATGTGCTCTCACCCTTTCCGGTGCTTCTGGCTGTGATCAGTCAGCTGTCCGGAGGTCTTCATCCGGCTGTGACTGCACACACCATTTATCCTGTGGTATTTCTGCTGGCTGCCTATCTGGTGTATCACCAGTTTGGAAGACTGTGGTTTGCGGAAAAAAGAAGAGAGCAGGGGTTGTTTCTGCTTTTTTGTGCTGTGATCATCTGGTTTTCCGGATTTTCTGTATATACAGGAGGCAATTTCATGCTGGTGCGTATCTGGCAGGGAAAAGCAGTGCTGGCAGCAGTGATTTTGCCCTTCCTTATCTATCTTGGGCTTGTTCTGATGCTGGAAGACCAGCCGGAATATCCGTGGCTTCTTCTGGCAATGGCCAATCTGGCGGCCTGCCATGTTTCTTCTATGGGGATTATGCTGGCTCCTGTTGTGACAGGGCTGTTTGTACTGCTGGCATTGGTGAAGAACCGTTCTCCTCGGAGATTTCTCTATGGGATTTTGTGCTGCATGCCATCCCTGCTTCTGGGCGGTGTATATTTATGTCTGTGAGCAGAGTAAATCCCGGGAATACAAAGGAACTGCTGCATGCAACAGCGGATAAAGGAGAACAGACACTATGGATAATGTAGTACATTATATAATTTTCTGGTGGGAGCAGTACTGGGGCAGCAGCTGGTACCCATATCTGTGGGCAGCAGCATTTTTGTATCTGCTGATTTTCGAGAGAAAGAGAAAAAATGCAGGTTATCTGATCGCTTTTCAGTGTCTTCTGTGCTTTTTATATTTCTGTCCTGTGACAGCTGCCCTAATCCAGAAATGCATCGGAGGTCTGGTATACTGGAGAGTGATCTGGCTCTTTCCGGTAGTGCCTGCACTGGCGCTGGCGGTGACCTCCCTTTTGTCCAGGATCAGAAAAAAGGGCCTGCAGGCGGTTCTTGTAATTGTCTGTGTGGGGATTCTGGCTGTAAGTGGCACCAGTGTATGGAGTGCCGGCAATTATGTAAAGGTATCCAATCATCAGAAGGTTCCGGAGGAAGCAGCGCAGATCGCCAATATACTTCTGGCAGAGAGAAGTGCAGATGATTCACTGATCGCTGCGGATAACAGTATTGCACCCTATCTGAGAGTATATGACCCCTCTCTTCAGCTTGCCTTCGGCAGAGATGGAAAGGGTGCCCGTTCCAGAAATGCCAGACATCTGTACACAAGGATGAGTGCAGAAGAACCTGATTATAAGGTAATAGGAAAGAGGGCAAGGAAAGAGAAGGTTCAGTTTCTTGTATTGCAGCTTTCGCAGGAACAGAAGGAAGAAGCCTTTGCAGCTATGGAACATTACGGATATAAATGGGTGACTGCTGTAAATGATTATAATATTTTCCGTTTTCCTATTGCCAAATCCGGAGAAAGCTGATAAAGTAAATAAATAGAGAGTTGTCTGGTGTTTCCCGGAGGAGAGCGCAGGCAGCTTCACATAACAATAGAATAATATGTAATGATAGAGGCGCGGGATTCATCAGTATGCCGGGAAATATGACATGACAGTCATCCGGTGAAAGGGGAGACCGCCGAAGGAATCAGGCCAGTCAGGAGGAGGATTCCTGGGATGACGCAGAATATGCGTCGTACTGTCACCCGGGTGAAGCGCTATCAAAGTAACTTAAGCAGAATAGTTGCCATGAATGTGTTTCGTATGCATTCATGGCTTTTTTAATCGAATCAAGTAAGTCCCCTGCTTCAATTGCGAATATCCGCTTGATCTCTGAAAGGATTGCCCTGTGGATCCGGAGGAATTTACATATTATCTCAAGGAAACAAAAGAGGGAGGAAAAAATGAGAAACAATCTGAAAAAAGTATCACTTTTTCTGTCAATGGTCATGCTCTTTGTGCTGGCATCACCACTGACAGTACTTGCAGCAGAGGAATCATCCGCTGCATCAGCAAAATTTTATGGCACATTCTGGTCACTGGTACCACCGCTGGTAGCAATCGCGCTGGCACTGATCACCAAAGAGGTATACAGCTCTTTGTTTGTGGGAATCCTGGTGGGCGCCCTGTTTTATTCAAATTTCAGCTTTGAAGGAACCGTTCTCCATGTTTTCCAGGGAGGGATGATCAGTGTTCTTACAAGCGCTTATAACATGGGTATCCTGATCTTCCTGGTAATCCTGGGAGCAATGGTATGCCTGATGAACAGAGCAGGAGGTTCAGCAGCCTTTGGACGCTGGGCAAGTAAGAGAATCAAAACCAGAGCAGGAGCAGAGATTGCTACAATTGTTCTGGGTGTCCTGATCTTTATTGATGATTATTTTAACTGCCTGACAGTAGGAAGCGTTATGCGTCCGGTAACAGATAAGCATAACGTATCCCGTGCAAAGCTGGCATATCTTATTGATGCCACAGCAGCGCCGGTTTGTATCATTGCCCCTATTTCTTCATGGGCAGCAGCAGTCAGCGGTTTTGTAGAAGGAGAGGATGGAATTTCTCTTTTTGTACGTGCTATTCCATACAACTTTTATGCATTACTTACCATTTTCATGATGGTTGCTATGGTATTGATGAAGGTGGAATTCGGCCCTATGGGAGTTCATGAGACCAATGCATTAAAGGGAGATATTTATACCACTGCCTCCCGTCCATACGCTAATGCGGAGGAGGATGCAAACGGCAATCCAAGAGGAAAGGTAATCGACCTGCTGATTCCGATCATCTGCCTGGTAGTGTGCTGTGTTATCGGAATGATCTACACAGGCGGCTTTTTCAGCGGAGCTGATTTTGTAACTGCTTTTTCCCAGAGTGATGCTTCTGTAGGTCTGGTACTGGGAAGCTTCTTTGCTCTGATTATTACAATTGTTCTTTATATGGTTCGCCGTGTTATGAATTTCAGAGATTGTCTGGCATGTCTGCCGGATGGATTTAAAGCAATGGTACCTGCTATTCTGATCCTGACCTTTGCATGGACACTGAAAGCAATGACAGACAGCTTGGGCGCATCTGAATTTGTAGCCGGAGTAGTAAAGGCATCAGCAGGCGGATTTATGAATTTCCTGCCGGCAATTATCTTTGTGATCGGTGCAGTGATCGCTTTTGCTACAGGTACTTCCTGGGGAACCTTTGGTATCCTGATCCCTATTGTGGTAAATGTATTCTCAGGAACCAACCATGAGCTGATGATCATTTCTATTTCAGCATGTATGGCAGGTGCAGTATGCGGAGATCATTGTTCTCCTATTTCTGATACAACGATCATGGCTTCTGCAGGTGCTCAGTGTGATCATGTAAATCATGTATCCACCCAGCTTCCTTATGCAATGGTGGCAGCACTGGTGTCCTTCCTGTCTTATATAGTAGCAGGCTTTGTGCAGACACCGTGGATCGCACTTCCGGTATCTGTAATTCTGATGATCATTACTCTGGTTATTATCAGAATCAAATTTGATGATTTGAAAACAGAATAATCTGATCTGTCAGGAGGCGCTTTCACCAGAAGGTGCCTCCTGATATAATATGAGAGAAGTTGTTTGCGAAAATGTACAAATAGTCGGGAAGTTTCATGCATTTGAGTATATTCGCAAAAAAAACTTTACATTTATCGGGCTCTGTGATAGAATCATGATAACTGATTGAGAACATCTTTGACAAATAAAATTCAGATGATCAAATTATGTTACTTGCACCTGTAGCTCAGTGGATAGAGCAGTGGTTTCCGGTACCTATGAAAAATCAGCTTAAAGCCTTATAAAACAAGCATTTCTTAAAAATCTTCACCCTTATTTCACCCTTATCAAAAAGAAAAGAGGTAGTTAAAAAATGGCAAGAGTAAGAAAAGTAGAGTTTACATCAGAAGAAATTAAATCACAAATTACATCTATAGAAGAACAGATTACAAAGCTTACAGAAGATATTAAAGGCTTGAGAGCACAGAAAAAAGAGCTTACTAAAGATCTCGTTGCAGCAGAGAAGAAAGAGACAGCTGTAAAAGAAGAGCAGGATATGAAAGATCTTGCTAATTTACTTAAAGAAAAAGGATTAACTGTAGAAGAAGTTAGAAATATCATTGACAAATAAAGAATAACAGAATAAAATATATGTATGATAACTTTTAGGTTGTCGTACATACACATACACGCTTTTTTCCAATTAAGCAAAAAAAATAGACAGAAGAGGTTATACTCAACTGTCTATTTTTTTTAAACTATATTTCCATCTTCATCCCGTAAATACCATTCCATATCTGAAGCTTTAATATCTGGAACAGTCTCGAACACTTCACAATCTTTGTCGCACCCGTCTTTCATACAGGTACATACCATTTTTACTTTTTTGAAGTGTCCAGGAAACCCGTCATACTCAACTCTCCACAGACCATTGTAATGGAGCAATTTACAGAATCCTGGTTCATATCCATATCTTGTCATTGCGTTCACCTCTCTGAGAGAAGTATAACATAAAAGTAAAAAAATGGGTAGCCAAGCATAATGCCTGACTACTCATAAATTTATAGTACGCTGTCTTTTGTATATTTGACTTCCAAAGATTCAATATCTGGAAGTAATTTCTCATGATAAATATCATTTCCACCAGCCTTTTCATAAAGTTTTCCCATTTCTAGGAATGTCTTTAATCCATCCGGTGTGATATATCCTTGTGCCATAAAGTCTCTATGCATCCTCCAGAGAGAGCTTCTAAATGATGCTACAGTACACTCATCTTGATTAGTTATAAAGTTTTGCATTAAACTTGTCAGATCAGTAAGCTGTGTACTTAAAGTATTTTGATTTGTTCTCAAATCATCTCTAATAGTAATAGATTGACCATGATAATCATGCTGAGACTGTTCAAAGGCAGCAATTTTCTGTTCCATATCAGACAACCTCTGCTCTAAAGCTTTTTTCTGTAGAGATGCTTTTGTTTCAAGTCCAAGCGCATCAAGAAGTTTTTTCCATCCAGCTCTTAAAGCTATGACAAGCATTGCACAAAGAAGTATAGATATAATCACATTAATCTCACCAAACTCATGGATCTTCTGTATCTGTTCGATGCCCATGACATACCTCCTTATGCTTTAGTAATATATTTGGCTGACACATAGCCTGCGTATTTTTTAGCGATTGATACTTTATACCATTTAGTGCCCTGAGAGTCATTAGTCTCTCCAAGAACATCAACAAGATTATCTTTATTCAGCTGAGGATACTCTGAAAGTAATGGCTGTCCGGTACCTGGTTTCTTACGAACATTCAGTTTACTTGCAGTTACTTTTCCTACGAAAGGATATGGTGATTTCGTAGGTTTCTTTTCATTAGGATTCTTAATTCTGTTCTTTTCAACATAACCAAAATATTTACCTGCAATCTTTACATGGTATCTTGTTCCTGACTCACCAACAACATCAACAAGATTCTCAGCATTAAGTTTAGGATATGTAGATAGCTTAGAAGCTCCTGTAGCGCCTGAGAACACATCTGTTCCGTTAGTGGTACAAGAACCTACCCATGCAGTATAGGATTGATCTACGGCCTGATTAGACGCATTAGGAGCTGAATTAGAGTTAAGAATAGATGTGACGAGAGAGTAGTCAGGACGACAGAACTTTGTTCCTGGCAGCTTTGAATTGTAATAATACTTAGAACATACACCACCACCATTTGGAACGATGCCTGATCCACCAGAAGTATTTCCTTCAATCGTGAAGAACGCATCTCCATCGACCTTAGTGACAATACCTGTATGAGCAAATGTACCACCACGATAGAAAATTACGATATCTCCACGCTGAGGATTGGCATGTTTTGTGAAGAGATTTCCAAGAGTAGGACAGTATACATAAGGCCAATGTTTCAGAAGCTTTTTAGCTGTATCAAGTCCGAATGTTTTCATCATACACCAGCTCACAAATGCAGCGCACCAAGCCTGTGCCTGATACTGAGGGTATACGTCTCTCCAGTATTTAGTGTAGTTATTATAACCTGCATTCGCAGTTTTATCATCGAGTTGAGAGTTAGATTTCTTTTCGAGATAACCAACTTCAGCTCTTGCAGTAGCAATAAGAGCATCAATTGCTTGATCAATTGTTATAGAGGATGTCGTAGGTTTTGTGGTGGGTTTATTTGTAGAAGTGGAAGAAGTTTTAGATAGATATTTCTTAGAGAAGCTTTTGCATTTGATACTCTGGTGATTTTACAATATCCATTTCCTTGATGTCCGTGTAATTCTGTACCACCACTTGGACTAGGCATGGAATTTATTCCAGCAATAAGAGATGTATCAGCTAAATAATAGGTAGAATTTACAAAGTTTCCAGAGGGATAATTGGCAGCAGTAGCAGAAGTGTATACATAACCTGAACCTCCGCCACCCCAACGTCCATCAGAGTCAGAATCATTGTCATAGGCTCCGCCGCCGCCGTACCAGCCGCCGCCTCCTCCACCGGAAGAGTAACCGCCGTAATAAGAGATTCCACCAAAGCCGAATCCTGCGCCATAACCAGTTGGAGCAGTTGAATAATTCCACACACCACCTGGCGCTGTTTGAGTAGCTCCATATCCACATCTATAGCCGCTAGTATCTCCATTAATATGATTGTAAAGTCCATCTCCACCAATTTCTCCACCACCACAGCCAGCAGTATAAATTGTTTGATTATTTTCAGTGTAGTTGTAACTAGAGGAAGTAACACCTGCGCCCCCTCCGCCTCCGGCAACAATTATACGAGCATAAAGAGAATCTCTCCCTATTCTAATATCAGTGGCTCCTCCACCACCAGAACCAGAGAGATATCCAGCTCCGCCACCATTGAAACCTCCAAGGTGAAAGCTGCTATAAGTACTTCCATTAATAATAATATCGCTATAGGTTCCGTTATTACCTCCAACGCCTTGACCTCCTATATATACATATAGTGTAGTCGTAGAAGCGAGAGTTAATGTTCCTTTAGCGTAACCTCCAGCTCCTCCATAATAATTACTATAATTGCCCCCTTGAGCACCCCAACATTCCAAAATGTATTTACCTGCAGGAAGATTTATTTGCTGCATGGCTCCAGTATAAGAGACATTTATAGTGCCAGAAGCATTATCATATATTTTATTATTTTGTTTTACAACAAAAACAGATGGTTTTATTACAGAGTTGACTTTAGAATAAAAGCAAATATTAGGTTTATAAGATGTAATTCTGCAATATCCATTTCCGGTATGACCTGTTTCGGATTCTCCAGTAGGAGATATAAATGATTGATCTCCGCCGATAGTTTGGGCATCAGTTAAATAATATGATGAGTTTAACAAACATCCAGATGGATAATTAGATGCAGTTGGTCCGGTATAAACATATCCAGATCCTCCACCGCCACCACGGTCATCATCTCCGGAACCATCTGGATATGCGCCTGAACCACCATACCAACCGCCTCCTCCAGCACCACCATAGCCACTGGAATAATAAACACCATTACCACCGAAACCAAAACCGGCGTAAGCATCGGAATATGATGATGTTGTATTAGATTGAGTTGAACTAGAAGAGTTCCAAGCGTTTCCTGTTTGAGTTCCTCCATATCCTCCAGATCCATAGCTTTCGGAAGAAGATCCTCCGTTTACTCCACCGCCGAACATTCCATACTTATTAGAAGCTCCATCAGAACCTCCGCCTCCAGCTACAATAACTCTGGCTAACAGAGAATCTTGGCCAATACGAATATCAGTGGCTCCTCCGCCACCTTTATAAGTAGATCGTTTTCCACCACCATTAAAGCCTCCATTATATATACCATTTGTAGCACTATCTACTGAATTTCCTGATCCACCAACATAAATATATACATTAGTGTCTTTCGTAAGAGTTAAATATCCAACAGAATATCCACCTTTTCCTCCATAATCAGAAGAAGAACGGTAACCACCTTGAGCACCCCAAACTTCTAATTTATGTCTTCCTGGTGAAAGTGTAACCGTCCAAACTTTTCCTGTATAACCATAATTTTTTATAACTTCTTTAGCAGTGCCATAGGTTGTACCTATAGAGCAAACAGATGTGCAGTTATTATTACATGTACCAGAGCAAGTTCCGCTACAAGTACTAACGCAAGAGCCTCCACATCCACCAACACAAGAACCAGTGCAACCATTAGTACAAGTGTTATTACATGTATTGTTACAATCATTTTTACATGCTTGAGTACAGGTACCTTGACAATCATTATTACATGAATTGGCGCAAGTAACAGTACAAGTACCACTACAAGATCCGGAACAACCTTGACAATCATTATTACATGAATTTGCACAAGTGGCGGTACAAGTATATGCGCAACTTCCTGAACAAGTACCGGCGCAATCGTTTGCACAAGTGGATATGCAAGTACCAGAACATGTTGTGTTACAGTCCCAACTGCAAGAAGTGCTACAACCGTCATCACATGCACTTGCACATATTGCGCTACAGCTACTGGTGCAATCACTTGCGCATAAGGTACCACACCCGCTACAACTTTGACCACTTGCAGTGGTTTGGCAACTTGTAGAACACGCAGTACCGCATCCACCACAATTACCAGAAGAAGTAGTAGAGCAGTTGTGTGCACAAGAAGTACCACAATTATTACTACAAGACATAGGCCTCACCGTCCTTTCTATTTTTATTATCCTTCATAAACAATCCAAACATCTCCATTTTTACCATCAGAAGCAGCAGGCTCTTTATTTGACACATGAACACCTATTTCACCAAGTGACCATGATACGTTTCCTGATCCGTTTACTGACTTACCAGTATTTCCTACAGTAATAGTTCTTGCTGTTCCCCAGTTTGCTGTAGTAATATTGGCACTACCATTAAAAGAAGTTCCGTTAATAGTTCTCGCAGTAGCTAATTTTACAGCTGCGTTCGCATTTCCTCCGGCTGAAGATGATCCAGCATAATTATGAGTATGATCTTTTGGTGCAGCATAGCTTGCATAATTGGCAGAATCAAGAACTACATTTCTTCCTTCATTTTGATAAAAGATTCCATCAATAATTACATTCAGCTGTCCATTGTTATCACGAAATTGAATATCTCCGCCATTACTTGTATGCCAGTCTGTGATTAAAGTACCTGTTTGATTTCCCCAAGTAGCTGAAGTAACTCTTGAACTAAAACCTGTGGGATAAGCAGCACCTCCAGAGACATTAATTCCCCATGTGCCTGAAGCTCCTGAACCTGTTTTTGTTACAGTGTATGACGTATAATTTGATGTATGTAGCAACTCTGCGCTTTCTGCCCAAGAAGCTCTACCGGATTCACTACGCATAATATAAGCGCCAAGACTTTGCCTATTAACACCAAATGCTACAGCACCGCCTACGTCTGATCCGCTATAACAATCCATAATAATCCAGTCTTTATAATGAGTATTATTATTTACAGCTGTATTCATCATTAAAAATCCGACTTGATTAGTGCCAAAATAATTAGGCTTTTGTTGACCACCATTACCCGTGTATGCACCTGATACTTTATTATGAGAATGTGCAGCAGGTGCAAAAGTAGAAGGTTTTCCAGTAATTTCTCCCCAACTATAACTTGGTTTGCTGCTTGCTTTTGCCCAACTATATACGTCACTTGCCGGACGAGCATTTGAAAGACGAGAATCATTACCTGCACAAGCTGTATCACCTGTTGTACCCAATGGTCTCCAGGTGTTTGTATCAGTGAATTTACCGCCATTACGATCGGCAGTATTAGCTGTATCGTTCAGAAGATTTGTAAAGTCATCTTTCTTTGATTTATAAGTGATGACATTTGAGAAAGTCAGCTCCATAGATTCATCGAGATCGCATGGATTATAAGTAATATTGATTACTCTAAGCTTAACATAGCGTGTGTCAGAGAGTCCGAGACGAACAAAATCATTAACTGAGAGCTGCTTATGATATTCTTTAAACTCTGGTAGAGCATAAATATTATCCACGGTATCTGTATATGTGTACTGTGGATGAGACTCCACATACAATTCCTCAAGAGCATCTTTGTATAAGGTGATTGATTTATCTACTGCGTCAACAGTAGAATCAAGAGTAGTAACAATGATATTCTCATTCGTATAAGTCGCCTGAGAATACAGGCTCTTTATAATGTATAATTCCTTATCTGTAAAGCCTGGGAGTTTGTCCTGTACTTTCCCAAAGTTTTCTATCAGAACATCTTTCGCAAGTTGATTCCTTTTTTCTTGTATCTCTGGCTTTTTTGCAGCATCATATTCGGCCTGACGTTCTGCCAGGGCAGCTTCAGCTTGAGACTTAAGATTCTGGTAATCCAAATATTTCTGATGCATCTGTGTGAAATATGCTTAAGATCGAAATTTCCTTCTTCATCAACATGAATTGCTTCCAGACCTTTAATAATAGCCATGTTAGCATCGTATGCTTCTTTAAGATCATCAACCTTTTTTCCAAACCAACTTGTTTGAGCACTATCTACCGGGACTCTGTTCATAAGCTCAGTCAATACTTCGAGATTCTTATTATATTCTTTAGAAAGATTACAATATTCATCCCTATGTGCTTCTCTGTATTCCTGCCATGCTTTATATTTCTCTTGCAGAGTCGCATCCATGTATGGTTCTTTACAGAAGTATGTTAAGTCTTCAATAACATTGGTGCCATAGTTTGCAGCATCAATATAATATTCCTCAAGTCCTTCCACATAAAACTGAGTGACTAAACTATTATCTCTGCTGATCGTAACATCATCTTGAATATTTCTAAATCCAAGCACAACATTCGTATCTTTTCCAAGACTTGCCGGACGGTATACATTGATAAGTAAATTTACGGTATCAAATTCAAAAATACATTTATATGCTTGAGATGCTTCCTGTGTCAAAAATGAATAAACACTTTTATCATCAACATCAAAATTACATATACTATTCGGAAGCAATACTCCGTCATCATCTGGAGTAATATTATCTACATATCCAATCTTCCAGCCAGGGACATCTCCATGTTTCAAAACAATATGTAAGAAACTCAAATCTTCATTATCAGGATCATAAAACTTTATCTAAAGTCAATTTATAAGTGGTGCCAGCATCATCAGAGTTTTTGTTATCATTATAGTCCTTATGAAGTGCATCATCAGCTTTGCCATAAGTACCTCCACCAGTAGTTGAACCGCCCTGTCCGTTACTGGTGCCTGCCGGGAGATTTACTTTAATGTTCGCTATGCCTTCCCATGCTTTTGTAGCATTTACAGCAGCCGTATTAAAGTCAGCAGCCTTTCCAATCATCTGGTCATATGTCTGAGAAACTTTCAAACCGTACTGATCCATCACATCATGGAGATGTTTATAAGTAGGAATATTGATAACAGAATTATTTGTATCTATATCTGTTTTTAATTTAGTCCAATTAGAAACAATATTATCAGCATTATTTTTCTGATAGTCTAATGATGCTACTTTGTCGGCTACTTTCTCAGCATCTTTAACGGCACCTTTATATTCATCTTGAAGGTTATCTTTAATGGATAAATGGGTCGCATCTCGTTGAAGTTGAAGATAATCTGAAATTTGCTGATTGGTTTCTTTGGCACTGGTTCCAAATTTAAGAATAGCATTTCCCTCAGAATCCCAGTTATCAATCATAGAAGGTGCAATACTAGCAATTTGATTACTTGTATCAAGGAATGATTGATACTCATCATCTGAAAGACTGACATTTTTTATAGCGTTGCCTGTGATACGAACGCCTGATGCTAATTTTGTATACTGCTCTTGAAGCTCCCCTAATTGAGACTTTTGGTTCTTATATGCTTCGTTCTGTGAGAGAATGTTTTCCTTCGCTTCTTGGCCTTTAGCAATGATATTATCATCCCAGTGAACCAGGGCATCTATACCTTGTATTGCTAAAGAGAATAATTTTTCTGCTGCCATTCCACCTACAGCTGAGAGCACAGTGTTACCTATTGTAGAAAGAGCAGAAGAAGCAAGACCTTTTAATTGCCCCTTAAGAGATGGTGCTTTTTGTTTCTCTATAGCATCTTCAAAATATTTATCTTTTTCAGCTGATAGTTCTTTGAAAGTTTTAGTTTGATTTACCATTAACCCAACACTGTCACGAACTTCTTTATTTTCATCCTTAACCATATCTTTATAATTCTCAGTCGTGAGAGTATGGTCATTTAACATTTTATCGTAGCCAGCAAGAGTTTTTTTGTTTTTTCCCCATTCTTGTCGCTGAGAAGATATTTCAGCTACTGCTGAATCATATTCTTTTTTTGCTACTTCTCTCTTGGTTTGTGGTCTAATACCACCTTCAGTATTGCTTGTGAAAACCAGACTTTTATGATATAATATATTATCTTAAAATATACTACACATTTGAGGTGATATATTGTGAATCGTATTGTAATCTGTAAAAAATGTGGAGAAATAACCACTGAAGAGGAATATCATAAAGAAGATAAATATTTTAAAAAAGCGAATGAGTGTGAAAAGTGTCATTCAATTGATATGGGCGAGATAATTGATATTGATGCTGACAATTTGAAAGAGCTCTATCAAAATAGAGTAAAAGAGAAGTACGGAGATAAGTTTGACAATTTCCCTTTTCCATTAAGCAGATATATTCATTATCAGGAAGAGCTCATACGAGAAGATTATTACTATGGCAAACTTGACTCGGAAAAAGATTATTCTGCTTTTAAAAAAAGAGAACAATTTGACAAGGATTACTTAGATGGAAAAATATTAGAAAGTAATCATCAGATCAACTTACAAACATCTAATACTCCTAAGTGTCCAACCTGTGGTTCCACCAATATCCGTAAAATCTCTACTGGAGAACGTATGGTATCAGTAGGGATGTTGGGATTGTTCAGTAAGAAGATTAATAAGAGTTTTAAGTGTAACTCTTGTGGATATACTTGGTGATAGTTTATGAGTAATTTTAAAGATGATGATTATGTTAAAGAGTTCATATGTAGGACACAAATGAATTATTTCATGATTCAAAAATTAATTGGTCATGATAAAGAAACAGAAATTTCTCGTTTGAAAGAAATTATGTCTACTAATGAATTTGAATGTCAAAATTACTATGAAGTCACTCAATTAATCAACTCTTTTTTGGGGTTACTTGTTTTTCCAAAAGAGAAGTATTTTAATTTTTTATCATATAAAAAGAATGATTTTACACATGTGCCCACATTAAAAAATCTTGCTAATAAGTCAATTAATGAAGAATATATAAACACGTATAAAGAAAGTAGATGTGAACGAAATGTAATAAGACATTTAAGAAATGCTGTTTGTCATAGACGCTTAACAATTTATCCTTTAACACATAATAAAAGCACTGAAATACAAAAGATACAGTTTGAAGATGTAAGTACTCAAAAAGGTTATGAAGGAGAGTTTTCTCTTATTATCAATATAGATGATTTAGAAAAAATATTGTTAGAGTTAAATCAATGCTTTTTGAAACTCTAAATTGTAGATAATAATTAATATGGAGGTTTGTTCTAAGACCAGCACCTACCTTTGATGGGTCCTGTACAACACTGTTAGCTGCTGTAACAAGAGCAACTGACTTATCAAAGTCATTTCCCGCTGCTACTAATGCTGAACCTGAATCCTGTAAAGCGGTAGCAATTCCATCTGTAGAAATTGCATAATTGTTACCAACAAGATTCATTTTATCAACGAGATCCATAGAATCATCAACTTTTACGTCGTATGCTTTCATCATGGAAATCATAGCGGTTGTTGCATCATCTATAGATTCAAATTCTGATACATTTTTTAAAACACCTGTATTCTTAGCTAAAGTCTGAGATTCGCCTAGAGTATATCCAAGACGAGAGAAGTCAGCAGCACTATTAGTAATCTGAGTAGTTGTACTACCAATATTTTTAGCATCGCTTCTAGCCTGAGTAGTAAAATCTCTATATTCCTGTTTTGTGCCAGATGATGTTTTCTTCAATTCAGTCATAGCTGAATTTAATTCTTTTATGGAAGTGATACCAGAAGTAACACCGGTTTGAAGTGCTTGGAATCCAAAATTACTAATAAGATACTGACTAAGACTACGGAACTTTTGTCCCATTTCAGAAATATAACTAGATAAAGGTTTTACACTTTGAGTAACTTTAGTAAGAGATTGATCAATGTTACCTGGTCCATTTTTATATGCTAACTGATATTTTTCAAATACGCCAGATCCTCTATCAATGGTAGCATACATTTTACCTTGGGCTGCATTAAACTCAGTTGTATACTTACTACCTTTCGCGAGCTCTGCTGTCATCTGCTCCATTTTTAAACGTACAGAATCAGATGAGGAGTCTAAATCAGTTCCTATAAATTCTGAACGGCTATATTTATTTGGAGTTTTTGAGAAAAACTGATTTACATTACTAAGCTGTCTGGCCTGACGATTAGCTTCAGTTTGTAAAGCATTGAAACGTACTTTTTCGGTATCTCTTTCATCTCCGGTAAGAGATGCAAGTTTTTCATGAGATTCTTGCAACTGTTTATAAATGTCATTAAAAGATTTTAATCTCTCTTGATATCCTTGCCCTAAAACCTTATCTAAAGGTGCTTTGTTAGAACCATAAACTTCAGTCGTTTTATTAAATGCTTTTTGTTTTTCGCCTAAGTCACTAATTACTTTGTCATATCTGCTGGCACTAGAAGTCATAGATTCGTAAGCTGCTTGATTTTTAGCTTGGGCTTGTCTGAAATCAGCAGAAGTGGTAACCCAATCAGCAGCATTGCCTTGATTACGAATTTGTCTTGCTAATTGAGCATTTCTCTGACCTATTGTCTTTTTTGATTGTTTATATGTAGCTTCATCAATATAACCACCAATATATTGTTCTTGTAAAGTACCGATGGTTTTCATATTCTTCTTAATTTCAGCTTGAGCTTGTTTAAGAGTTAGTCCCGCAGATCTAGTAGAACCAGCAGTGGAACTTTTAGATTCTCCAACAACTATTTTCCCATTTTCTGTTTTGATATTATCTCCAACAGTAAGCTGGATAGAACCCATACTCTTGGCTGTCTCTTTGATGCTGTTTAACTTATTTTGAAGTCCATCCAGTTCTCCCATAATCCCTTGGTTAACTGATAAAGTCACTTCTCCTAAGTTGAGTTTCTTTCCATATTTGGACAAGTCCTTAACGCTCTTAGACATAGATTTCAGAGCTTCTTCAGGATTAACCATTTGCTCTACAAGATTAGCACCTTTAATGACAGGGGTATTTTTAGCAGCTTTAGCAGTTGCTTTACTTATTGTTTTTATTGCTGCTTGTGCATTTTTGGTTAACTGTTTAGTATTATCTAATTCCACACCCAGTTTAATGTGTTGTTTCTCTTTTAAAGAATTAATTCGTGTTTCTAATGCATTTAACGCACCATCTTCCACTTCTACACCAACGTTTATTGTATAATCAGCCATTTTCTCACCTCACTTTATAAACCAACAGAATGTAATCCGCTGATAACGAATTTTGTTGCTTGCCCTTTGGCATGCATTTTTCTAGCACGAAAATATTGCTCCCAATAAATTCTGATAGGAGTCAATTTCTTTTTGAATCCATGGTTACCTGTTTCAAATCCCCAAGAAAAAACTATTTCTGGATCACCTTCCAATGGTTCCCATATGCCATGTCCTCCAGACATATGGCTTGAATCAAATCGTGCTCTAAGTTCTGCGCTTCGACTATATGCAAAGCCTGTAATTGTATGAATATTTTTCAAATCATAAAGTCTATAACCATCAGCCCAAGAGGAATAGTCACTATAATATTTTTCTTCTGACTGTTGAGCGTCTTTTTCCATCTTAGGCTTATAGTCATTAACAAATTGCTGTAGACCAATAATTATTCCTTGGTCAATTAACTTTCTTAGCTGTGGTATTGCCCCCATCTGTATCAGCCAACTTTCGTAAATAATCTAAATCTTCCGGAGATGCATTCTCAAAAACCTTTTCTAATACACCAATAAATGCACTGAATCTATTAGAAATAGAGTTTGTGAATGAAATACGGGAAGAGAGTGTTTCTTCAAACATAGCAACCATATCACCGTAATCTACACCAATCATTTCAATAATCTCGTCTAACAGACCAGAAGACACTAAGGCATCATAGGCATCAAGACCCTCTTCATCCCCATAAGTAAGATTTGTATAAATTACCACACATGACAGAGAAAAGTTTAAATGCTTATCCATTGGCTCATATGTAAGAAGAGAAGTATCATATTCAAGGATACTTTCAATAACTGTATCTATAAGTGCCTTTTTAGTAGCAAATGGCACATAATTTTCGACTTCAAGTTTTTTTAAGGCTTCTGCCGGGTCTTCTCTATATTCTTTTACAAATTCTAAAATATTAATTTCCATCCTTTTTTCCCTCTTTCTTCCTTGCTCTTTTTAAAGCTTCATTTTCATCCCAATCAATCCAACCAGTAGACTTAGTGGCGCAGGTGGAGTTAATGAAGTACAGTATGCTTGTTTACAGATGATGATCGCAAAAGCTACTGGATATAAAGCAGGTAAGTTTACGCACTTTGTAGCAAATGAGCAGATTTATGATCGCCATGTTGATGCTGCGAATGAATTACTTATCAGAGCAAAACAACAGAAACTAGATTTATCCACATCTAATGGACATTATGATTATGAATTTGAACCAGTTAAAATGAATTTTAATCCTAAGTCTGATAATTTCTATGATTTCTCAATCGAAGATTTCTCCCTTGAAAATTATAATCCGATTAAGCCACAGATAAAACTTGAATTAGGCATCTAAAAAGGAGAAAACAATAATGAATGATAAACCAATTCTTTATGTAGACTTCGATGGCACTTTAGTAGATACCAATGCTGCAATTACAGATCTATATAATGAAGACTTTAAGTTTTATAAAAATTATTATCCAGTGAAAGCTGAAGATATTGATACATATGATTTTGAAGAGTGTGCCTGTGCAAATAAAGATTATATTAATACATATTTTAATCTTCCTCGCTTTTTTGAAAAGCTCCAATTTATGCCATGGGCAGAGACTGTTATGTATAAATTATCTAAACTTTATAATATAAAAGTGGTGTCTCATGGGTATTCGCCAAATTTAAAACAAAAAGAAATATGGTTGAAGAAAAAATTACCGTATACAGAATTTATCGGTGTGAATTTTAAAGAACATCAAGATAAATCACATATAGATATGAAAAATGGAATTTTTATAGATGATAATATAAAAAATCTTATTACTTCAAATGCTGATATAAAGATATGCTTTGGACGCACTTGTAGCTGGAATAAAGATTGGAATGGTATAAGGGCAGAAAATTGGTATGAAGTTTTAAACTTAAAAACATTACAGGAGACCAGATATGAGTGATTTGATATTAAGTATTATGTGGATAGTATGCTCGTTAGTTGTAGCAGTTGCATCCATAATAACAAAGAATTCAGATTGCCTATGGGTGATTATCATCCCTGCAATTATAACAATCATTGATAGTATTTTTAGATGAAAAGGAGATAAATTTATGGCAAAGAGAGTAGCAAAATTTGAAAAAGTATCTTATGAACAGTTTGAAACAGTATGGAAAGACTCATTTACTAAACCAACTATGAACACTGATAAAGCAATCAAAGACGCGTATTATCCTATTGAACTTCCTCAGAGAGCGACTAAAGGTAGTGCTGGTTATGATTTTTATTCGCCACTGTCATTTGTGTTGGAACCAGGAGAAACGATTAAGATTCCAACCGGTATTCGTTGTGGCATGAACGATGATTGGGTTCTCATGCTTTTTCCAAGAAGTGGGCTTGGATTTAAGTATAGAGTAAGACTTGAAAATACAGTAGGTATCATTGACAGTGACTATTTCTATTCAGATAACGAAGGTCACATTATGGTTAAGATTACTAATGAAGGGAACAAGACTATGAAAGTAGCTAAAGGTGATGGCTTCTGCCAGGGGATTTTCTTACCTTATGGGATTACAGAAGATGACAAAGCTGAAGGAACTCGTAATGGTGGATTTGGAAGCACAAATAAATGAGTTTGACAATTATTTGAAAGATATGAAGCTTTGGCTGAGTTAATAATAACTCAAAAATATTATTGCCTTATAAATAATAAGAAAGGACAAAAACAGTAATCCTAGGTAATATAGTTGCGCGACTTCTGTAAACATTAAATGACAGAAGTAAAACTATTAAAAGCAAATACTGTAGAAGAATTATTAAAAACATGCCCTAAAAACCAAATTATTGGTGATAATTTAGTTAGAGCATGGTCAATTATAAACAAAGATAAATATCAAAAGATATGCTGTAGCATTTCAGGTGGTTCTGATAGTGATGTCATGTTAGATATTATCTGGAGATGTGACAAAGATAATAAAGTAGAATATGTGTGGTTTGATACTGGCCTTGAGTATCAAGCCACAAAAAAACATTTAAAATATTTAGAAGAAAAATATAATATTCAAATTAAGACATTCAAAGCTATTAAACCTATTCCTGTTTCTTGTAAGATGTATGGCCAACCTTTTATAAGTAAACAGGTTAGTGAAAATATATATAGAATGCAAAAACATAATTTTACATGGGAAGATAAAACATACGAAGATCTACTAGAATCTGGTGTTCCTATGTATTTAGCAAAATGGTGGTGCAACAAATACCAGCCAGCAATTTCATCTTATAACATAAATAGAAACAAATATCTGAAGCAATTCTTAATTAATAATCCCCCCTCATTTAAGATATCAAGTCAATGCTGTAAATATGCGAAGAAAGATCTAAATAAAGCCGTAATAAAAGAAATGGGATATGATCTTATGATTACTGGTGTTCGTAAAGCTGAAGGTGGCGCTAGAGCTGCCAAATATAAGAGTTGCTTTACAGAAAATGATGAAAAATGTGATTTTTACCGACCTCTATTTTGGTATAAAGAAGCTGACAAAATAGATTATGAAACTAATTATGAAGTAACACATAGTGAATGCTATACAGAGTATGGGTTCAAAAGGACTGGATGTGCCGGCTGCCCGTATAACAAAGAAGTAGATGAGGATTTAGCTATAATTCAAGAATATGAGCCTAATCTTTATAAGGCTGCACATCATATTTTTGGAGATTCATATGAATATACACATAGATATAGAGAGTTCATGAAAGAGATGGATAAAAAGAAAAAGGAGAATAAGGAATGATAGTACTTGTAGGAGAATCAGCATCAGGTAAAAGTTCTATTGAAAGAGAGCTTGTTGCTTTAGGTTTTAATAAAATAGTTACATATACCACCAGACCTATGAGAAAAGAAGATGTAGATGGAGAGACATATCATTTTATTACAGAAGAGCAGTTTAATGATATGGTAGAAAAAGATCTTTTTGCTGAATACGCTTCTTATAATGGTTGGCAGTATGGAACAGCTAAAGAAGATTGTACGAATGATAAGGTAGTTGTATTGACTCCTCATGGACTCAGGCAGCTAAAGAAGAATAAAGATTTACACATTATATCTTTCTATATTGATGTTCCACGAAGAGATAGATTGATTAAAATTTTAGAACGTGGTGATGATATAGAAGAGTCCTATAGAAGGAATTTATCTGATGTAGGTCAATTTGATGGTATTAAGGATGAAGTAGATTATGTGATTCCGAATAAAGGATATGCATGGAGCCCTTTAAGTATGGCTTATTTAATTAAAGGAAGAATATAAAAATGGATGAAATGTTAACCCCAACAGATATACAAAAACATCTTAAAATAGGACGTAATAAAACATATCAGCTTATTCAATTAAGTTCTTTCCCTAAAATAAAGATAGGAAATACATACAGGATTCCTAAAGAAAAGTATCTTAAATGGGTATCTGATAATATACGTAAAACAATATTTTTATAGTAAAAAAATGGGAGCTATATCGAAATGATATAACTCCCTTATTTTTAATCAAGTAAATTTATAACTTCTGATTTATGCTTGTTCATGATATGCATATATATGTTATAAGTTGTGGAAACATCTTCATGTCCAAGTATCTCTGATATTACCTTAATATCTACAGGCTGGTTCTGTTCCCATCCTTTCTGCAGCAGCATGGACCCAAATGAATGTCTGAGATCATGTAAGCCGAAACCGTCAGATTCAATATCAGCTCTCTTGAGGATTGCCTTGAGCGTCCTGGTAAGAGTTGACTGTGATGGGGGAATATTATTTTCAGTTACAAATATATGATCATCTCCGGATGCTTTCAAGCCAGGAGACACAGTTTTAAGCCAGAGCAGCTGTTCCTTTGCACGATTTGCCAGAGGAATGACTCTGATTGATTTAGGACGCTTTGGTGTATCTATGAGCCACTGATATCTGTTATCTACTTTAATACGCTCCATTGTCTTGTCTATATTGATGGTATTATTCTTAAAATCTATATCTTTCCATGTGAGAGCATAAGCTTCTCCTATACGCATACCGGTATAAAGAACTAACAGGCAAAACCTAGCATTACGTCCATAGATATAGTCACCTGTCCTTATACCAGGCAGAGCAGAATCTGCTTTCATAAGTGCTGTTTCATAAAATTTCTCAGCTTCTTCTAATGATAAGAAAGAATGTTCCTTCTTCTGTACTGCATATTTTGATTTGTGCGGCATCTTAATCCCTTTTGCAGGATTTTCTGTGATGATATTACAGGATACAAGATAATCAAAGACAACGTTGAAGAGAGTGCGTGTCTTTTTAACAGTGCTCTCAGAATATTTCTTCGCCATATTTGTATAGTATGTTTGAATGACGATCTTGTCTATAGTAGCCATCTGAACATCAGCAATTGGATTAGTTTTAATATAGCAGCGATTTGTAGACTGAAGAGTAGCATAGTTGTTCGTTTTGAAAGTTGGCTCCAGCGTCTGTAGGATATTATCTATGCATTCTCCCAGAGTCATCTTACGATAGTCTTTTTGGTTGACTCTCATACTCTTAGCTTCAAATTCCTGGATCTTGCGTCTTACGTCAGCTTTTGTTCTTCCTACAAATTCTTTCCGGCTTGTCATACCATCGTATTTCTTACGGTATCTATAGTATGTAATGTCATTCTTTGTTACAGTATCCCATGATCCTGAACCTTTTTCTCTTCTTGCCATATACATCCCTCCGTTGTACGAATTTATACTAATTTTACTTACAAAATAAAAAACTTTACTTTTTTCCAGAATTATGATAATATGAAACATGTGTTAAGTAAATTATAGCATATGGATAAGGATGAAGCAATATTTATTCCCCCTTATCAATATGAAAAATGAAATATTCCCCCTTATTTCCCCCTTATGAATTAAATTTAATAGGGTGAAAGGGGTACAAACTAACACGACTAGGTATCAAGCTTGACAACTGAATATCTCTTATGAAACGGCTTTAAAGCCAGTAAAATCAATACTTTCCAGTATTTATAAGGGTTTTGAAAGATTGATTTTCGAAGTTTGCACCTGTAGCTCAGTGGATAGAGCAGTGGTTTCCGGTACCATGTGCGGGGGTTCGATTCCCTTCAGGTGTACTGCACGGGACGATGAACAGTTCCGATGCGTTGTATCATAAGGAGGACAAGAACTTGGATGATTTTAGAGAATGGTTATCAGATAACCTCCGGTATTTTATGCTGGGTGGAGCGATTCTGATAATTGTGCTTGTTCTGTTCTTTGGCGTTCGCGCCTGCGTTGGAAGTAATAAGGGGAATTCCGGCGATGGACAGAAGACGGCAGCAAAGGACCAGGGAAATGTTCCTTCTTCTCCGACAAATGAAGGGGAGTCTGACGAGAAGAAAGAAGACGCCAATTCCATGGAAGAAGCAAATGCAGATATTACTGCATTAATTAAGAGCTATTACAAAGCTCTGGGGGAAAAAGATATTGCAACGCTGAAGACTCTGGAAGATGATTTTACACCATCAGATGAGTCAAAGGTCACAAACTTGAAGGATTATATCGAAGGGTATGAAGTAGGAGACGTATATACAAAGAAAGGTATGACAGAGGATTCCTATGTGGTTTACGCCTGCTTCTCATACATCTGTCAGAATATTGAAACAAAGGCGCCGGCGCTGACACAGTTCTATGTGTACAAAAACAGCGATGGCAGCTGGATAATTGATAATGATGCCATGCAGGACCCGGATATTTCTGCATACCTGGAGAAGCAGCTCTCAGACAGTGATGTGGCAGAGCTGGTGAAAAAGGTACAGAATGAACTGGATCAGGCACAGCAGAAGGATGAGGCACTGGCAGCATTCTTAAATGGTCTGGGTGATGAGTCTGATGTGTCTGTACAGGCACAGAATGGCACACTTCTCACTGTGGCAGAGGAATGTAATGTGCGCGCAGAGGCAAACACAGATTCTGAGATTCTTGGCGTGATCTCAGAAGGTGAGCAGGTTGAGAAGACTGGTACTGACGGGGAATGGGTTCAGATTGATTATGACGGTCAGACCGGATATATCAGAGGAGATCTCCTCACAGACGGATCAGAATCTGTTGATTCAGATTCAGATACTTCAGGGGATTCCGGCGATTCAGATTCGGAGGAATATGATTCACAGGATTCAAGCTCCGGTGAGGAAGAACAGGAATAATAAAAAATAATGGGTAAAAAATAAAAGCTGCGAATCATGCAGCTTTTATTTTTTACGCTGGATTTAGTCAAGCGGATAAAATCATCCGCTTCGCTACTTGCTCATAACCGAATAACTGCTCCGCGGTTATTCGGTTAGTTTGTGAATTCTCCGTATGTAATACCTGGATTCAGCTCTTTGCCGTGGGCGGCTGCCAGTTCATGGACTGTCACTAACTGATATCCGTCCTCGATCAGCTGTGGAATGAGAATCTCTGCAGCATCTACAGAAGTGCTGTAGATATCATGCATCAGAATAATAGAACCATCCTGTACGTTATTCATTACTTCCTCCACTGTAGCTTGGACATCCTGGGTTTTCCAGTCTAGTGTATCAATGGACCACAGGATCATAGGTGTGCCTACGGTAGCTTTGACTGTGTCATTTACAGAACCATAGGGAGGCCGTACCACAGTAGCGCCCTGTCCTGTAAGATTCACCAGCTCCTGATCTACCTTGGAAATCTGGGAACTGATATCAGAGGCAGATAAGGTGGCCAGATCTGTATGGTCATAGGTATGGTTGCCCAGTTCACAGCCGAGAGCTTTCATCCGTTTGACTTCATCAGGAAAGCTTAGGATCTCCTTACCTACCATAAAGAAGGTGGCCTTTGCATTGTTGGCTTCCAGACAATCCAGAAGTCTGTCTGTAAAAGAACTTGGGCCATCATCAAAGGTAAGGGCAATAGTCTTTTGAGTTGCTTTTTTCTTCTTTTTTGATTTCTTGCCAGAAGAATCTGACTGTGCTGTGGCAGTGGATGGCTCATAGCCCTGGAGAGAGCCGTCTGCATTTAAATGATAGGTTTTGCCGTCTACAGTAATATCACCTGTCTGCATGATCCCATCCAGATCCATATAATAACGCTTATTTTCCACATCAACCCATCCTGTCTGCATAATTCCTGCTTTATCAAAATAGTATTGCTTTCCATCTGTGTCTGTAAGCCAGCCTGTATAGGCTGTACCATCTACCAGAAAGATCCAGTCACTGCCGGAAGTTGTCCAGACTCCTTTTTTTGCCTCAGGAGAAACCTTGTTTCCTGTTTCCTGATCCTTGTCAGCAGAGGAATCCTCCTTTGCGCTGCTTTTTGCAGGAGTTGGAGTTATGGTTGCTTTTTTCTCTGTGTCTCCGGTATCTTTTGTACTTTTAGTTTCTTTGAGATCTGTTACTTTTTCAGTGGTTTGTGTACTTTGGTTGTCTTTGGTATTTTCTGCTATGAGCACTCCGGTGCTGTTCTCAGAATGATCCCGGGACGGTGCTGCGGCAGAGTGTGTAAAAAGCCCTCCGGATAATATGCACACAAGGACAGCAGCTGTCACCAGCCAGCGGTTTGTCCGGAAAAAATGGCCCGACATAAAATGCCTCCTTTGTATTTTATCTTTTGCTTTCTTATCATAACGTATCTTGGGGAAAAAGACAACGGCGAAAAATTAATTGCTAAAATATACAAATAACTATATAATAAAACAATGGACGAAAAAATTAGAATCAATAAATTTTTAAGTGATGTAGGAGTCTGTTCCCGCAGAGAGGCGGACAGAATGATCCTGGAAGGCAGGATCACAGTGAACGGGGAGGAAGCTGTGAGCGGCCAGAAGGTATCCGGGAAGGATGAAATCTGTATTGATCAGATTCCTGTAGAGAAAAATGAAAAAAAAGTACTTTTGTTATTTAACAAACCCAGAGGAATTGTCTGCAGTACAAAAAAGCAACGTCAGGAAACCACTGTGACAGAATACCTGGATTATCCCCTGCGGATCTATCCTGTGGGCAGACTGGACAAGGAATCTCAGGGCTTACTCCTTCTCACCAATGAGGGAGACCTGGTAAATAAGATCATGCGCGCCGGAAACCGCCATGAAAAAGAATACTTTGTGACAGTAAATAAACCGGTAGATGAAAGCTTTATCCGCCAGATGAGTGAAGGAGTACCTATCCTGGATACAGTGACAAGACCCTGCCAGGTGGTGCAGACCGGAGCATGCAGCTTCCGGATCATACTCACCCAGGGCCTGAACCGCCAGATCAGACGGATGTGTCAGTATCTGGGCTATGAGGTAAAGAAACTCAAACGTCTCCGGATTATGAACCTGACTCTGGAGGGAATCCCGGAGGGACAGTACCGGGAGATCACACCGGTAGAGTGGGAGGAGCTTCAGAGACTTCTTGCCTCCTCCACCAGTGAAACAGTAATGGAAACAGGAGGGCATCATGGAAACAGCCGCAATGAATCGAATGAAAGAGCTGGTAAAAAGGCTGGACAGAGCAGCCAGGGCTTATTACCAGGAGGACATAGAGCTCATCAGCAACAGAGAATACGATCAGATGTACGACGAGCTTCAGGCTCTGGAAAAGGAAACAGGAACCGTACTGGCAAACAGCCCCACCGCAAAGGTAGGATATGAGGCGGTAGACCAGCTTCCTAAGGAAGAACATGAATCTCCCATGTTGTCTCTGGACAAGACCAAGGACAGGGAAGTACTTCGGGAATTTATAGGGGATCATGAGACCCTGCTCTCCTGGAAATTGGATGGACTGACGATTGTTCTTACCTATGAAAATGGAGAACTGGCAAAGGCTGTCACCAGAGGAAATGGTGTGGTAGGCGAGGTGGTTACCAACAATGCCAGGGTATTCCGGAATATTCCCTTAAAAATCCCTTATGCAGGCAGACTGGTGTTGCGTGGGGAGGCGATCATTACCTACTCTGATTTTGAACAGATCAATGAATCCATAGAGGATGTGGATGCCAGATATAAAAACCCGCGAAATCTGTGCAGCGGTTCTGTACGTCAGCTGAATAATGAGATCACAGCCAGGAGAAATGTAAGGTTCTATGCCTTTGGTCTTGTAAGTGCAGAGAATGTGGATTTTCACAATTCCCGGGCAGAGCAGTTTGAATGGCTGAAAAACCAGGGATTTGAGGTGGTGGAATACCGCAAGGTAACGGCAGCTACCCTGGATCAGGCCATGGATTATTTTTCTGCAGCGATTACAGAGAATGATTTTCCATCAGATGGTCTGGTGGCACTTTATGACAATATCGCATACGGAGATTCTCTGGGGCGCACTGCCAAATTTCCCAGAAATGCCTTTGCTTTTAAATGGGCAGATGAGATCCGAGAGACAAGGCTGGAGAAGATTGAATGGAGTCCGTCCCGCACTGGCCTGATCAATCCGGTGGCAGTTTTTGATCCTGTGGAGCTGGAGGGTACCACTGTGAGCAGAGCCAGTGTGCATAACATCAGCATTATGCGGGAACTGCAGCTGGGGATCGGAGACAGGATCACCGTGTATAAAGCAAATATGATTATCCCCCAGATTGCTGAAAATCTTACAAAGAGCGGAGAGCTTCCCATTCCGGATACCTGTCCGGCCTGTGGACAGAGCACAGAGATTCGCAGGGTAAATGAGGTGGAATCCCTTTACTGTACCAACCCGGATTGCCCTGCCAAAAAGATTAAGGCCTTTGCTCTTTTTGCCAGCAGGGATGCCATGAATATTGATGGCCTTTCAGAAGCAACCCTGGAGAAATTTATTGCCAGAGGCTTTATCCATGATTTTGGTGATATTTTTGAGATCAGCCGACACAGAGAGGAAATCGTGACCATGGAGGGCTTTGGTGAGAAATCCTTCGAAAATCTTATGGCAAGTCTGGAAAAGGCCAGGGAAACAACTCTGGCAAAGGTGATCTACAGTCTGGGAATCGCCAACATCGGACTGGCCAATGCAAAGGTGATCTGCAGACACTTTGATGATGACCTGGAGAAAATCCGTCGCGCAGATGAGGAGGAAGTCAGCTCCATTGATACCATTGGTCCGGTGATCGCCAGAAGTCTGACAGAATACTTTGCAGACCCGGAGAACAACCGGAAGCTGGATCATCTTATGAGCCACCTTGCCATTAAGAAAGAAGAAAAAAAGGGAGAGCAGATTTTCCAGAACATGAATTTTGTTATTACCGGAAGTCTGGAGCATTTTGACAACCGGAATCAGGCAAAGGAACTGGTGGAGTCCCTTGGAGGCAAGGTTACCGGTTCTGTAACCAAAAAGACCAATTATCTGATTAACAATGATACCACTTCCAATTCTTCCAAGAATAAAAAGGCTAGGGAACTTGGAATCCCTGTAATATCCGAGGAAGAATTTTTGAAGCTTGCAGGGCATTAAATTTGACCCAAAAGGAAAGGAGACCATAAAATGCCGATTAAAATACAGAGTGATCTTCCAGTAAAAGAAATTCTGGAGAGAGAAAATATTTTCGTAATGGATGAGTCCAGGGCATCCCATCAGGATATCCGGCCTATCCAGATCCTGATTCTGAACCTGATGCCTCTGAAGGAGGAGACAGAGTTGCAGCTTCTGCGTTCTCTGTCCAATACCCCTCTTCAGGTAGATGTGACCTTTATGGCAGTACAGAGCCATGAGGCGAAAAATACCTCTGTGAGTCATCTGAATAAATTCTATCAGACCTTCCCGGAGCTGAAGGGAAATAAATACGATGGAATGATCATCACAGGTGCGCCAGTGGAACAGATGGAATTTGAAGAGGTAGACTACTGGAATGAGCTGACAGAGATCATGGACTGGACAAATACCCATGTTACCTCCACTATTTATCTGTGCTGGGCTGCCCAGGCAGGGCTCTATTACCACTATGGACTGAAGAAACGCAAACTGGACAAAAAAATGTTTGGCCTTTTCTGGCATAAGGTGATGAACCGCAAGATTCCGCTGGTACGTGGTTTTGACGATATGTTCCTGGCACCCCATTCCAGACATACGGAAGTTCCCATCGAGGATATTCATAACTGCAAAGAGCTGACAGTGCTTGCTGAGTCAGACGAAGCAGGGCTTTTCCTTGCAATGGCAGACGGTGGCCGCAAAATCTTTGTGATGGGACACCCGGAATATGACCGTGTGACACTGGACGGGGAATACAAACGTGATGTGAGTAAAAACCTGCCTATCGAGATGCCGGAAAACTATTACAAAGACAACAACCCTGAGAATCGCCCACTCCTTATGTGGCGAGCTCACGCAAATAACCTGTATACCAACTGGCTGAATTACTACGTCTACCAGTCAACTCCATTCGACCTGTACGGAACACCGGATTTCAGTGAGATTTAAATTAAATAGGATTTCTTGCAGTGCTTGAAAATATCAGAAGCAGTATGCTATACTAATAGGGATTATGGAAGCAGAGAGGAGCACATTATGAGCGGATTTTTTGGAGTAGCATCAAAAGAAGATTGCGTACTGGAACTTTTTTATGGCGTGGATTATCATTCCCATCTGGGTACCCGCCGCGGCGGTATGGCTGTGTATGGAGAACAGGGCTTTGACCGTGCCATCCATAACATTGAGAATACACCGTTCCGTACGAAATTTGACGGAGAAGTGGGAACTATGAAGGGAAACATGGGAATTGGATGTATTTCCGATTATGAACCCCAGCCACTTCTGTTTAATTCCAGGATTGGAAGCTTTGCCCTTACTTTTGTGGGAAAGATTAACAATTATGATGAACTTTTGCAGTGGATGTATGATAACACCAAGGTACATTTCCAGGAAATGACCAACGGAACTGTCAATGTAACAGAGCTGATCGCAGCCATGATCTGCGAAAAAGATAATTTTGTAGAAGGAATCCAGTATGTACAGGAGCGGATTGATGGTTCCATGTCACTGCTTCTTATGACAAAAGACGGAATCTATGCAGCCCGTGACAAAATGGGCAGAACTCCTATTGAGATCGGTCACAAAGAAGGTTCTTATTGTCTGTCCTTTGAAAGCCATGCTTATATTAATCTGGGATATGAAGATTATAAGGAACTGGGACCCGGAGAGATCGTTTTTGTTACAGCAGACGGTGTGAAAACTCTGGTAGAACCGGGAAAGAAAATGAAGATTTGTTCTTTTCTCTGGGTTTATTATGGATATCCAACAGCATCTTACGAGGGCGTGAACGTAGAAGATATGCGTTATCGCTGCGGAAGCATGCTTGCAAAAAGAGATGGCGATTCTGTTCATCCGGACATTATAGCAGGTGTTCCGGACTCCGGTATTGCACATGCCATCGGCTATGCAAATGAATCCGGCATCCCTTATGCAAGACCGTTTATTAAATATACACCTACCTGGCCAAGATCCTTTATGCCTACCAACCAGAACCAGCGTAACCTGATCGCCAGGATGAAGCTGATCCCTGTGCGCAAACTGATCAAGGACAAAAAACTTCTTCTTATTGATGATTCCATTGTGCGTGGAACTCAGCTCCGTGAGACAACAGAGTTTCTCTATAGAAGCGGTGCAAAGGAAGTACATGTCCGCCCAGCCTGCCCTCCAATTATGTATGGCTGCAAATACCTGAATTTCTCCCGCTCCAAATCCGAAATGGAACTGATTGCCCGCCAGGTGATTGAGAAAAGAGAAGGTCCAAACTGTCCCCAGGAGATCCTGGATGAGTATGCAGACCCGCGTACAGAAAGATATGAGCAGATGGTACAGGATATCTGTAAAATGCAGAATTTTACAACTCTTCGCTATCACAGACTGGATGATCTTCTGGAAGCCATTGGAATTGAACCCTGCAATGTATGTACATATTGCTTTAATGGTAAGGAATAAGACATCTGAGAATGTAAAACAGAATTTTTTGAGCGAAAAAAGTCGAACTATGTCGATTTATCAACCATTATGTCGTACGGTTTTCGTTGACAATCTGAGTATCTCTTTATAAAATAATAGATGCTAACACACATACACACAATATAACTGCGCTTATTCACTGCCGGGAATTCTTTCCCGGACAAGCGCAGTTACCAATTTTCTATGAAACTAAGGAGACTGAAATGAACACACAGGTTGTAAACCAACGCAAGGAGAACATTATGGATGAAAAAGCTGAAAAAATCATGGAACTGGCAAAAAAACTGGAGACAGAGGATGAATATATCTGTCAGGATAACAGAGATCTTCTGGAACTGGAACAAAGATATGAAAAGCTGGATATTCCCTATCAGGTGCGCCGGGTGATCGATGATTACATAGCATGTATGCGCACCAGAGATGAGAGATTCGCCCAGCTGTGCTGTATGGTAAGATCCTGACCATAAGCAGTATTCAAAGAGAAACTGCCTGACAGCAGGAAAGGACAAAAGAATTATGGATATAGGTAATATGATGAAGGCTGCCGGTGCCTGGAATACTTTTAAGAGAAACCATCCCAAGTTTCCGGCATTCTGCAGGGCAGTATCCCAGAGAGGAATCAGAGAGGATAGTGTGCTGGAGATCACCTTTGTTACTCCGGAGGGTGAGAGATTGGAGACAAATCTGAAAGTAAAGGCCAGTGATCTGGAACTGCTGGGCCAGTTTATGGATCTGACCCAGAAATAATTTTAGAATATTTTAGAAATATTTTTCCGAAACGGATTGAATAAGCAATGGATATCTGCTATAGTGTATTCTGTTGGTTATAGATGATTGTCATTGTCAGTATACATGACAGGGCAGATCCTTTACAGAAAGAAAAGAGGAAAACATTGCGTAAAAAATCACATATTTTACTTGCAAGATATCTCGCAGACCAGATGTCAGCAGCTTCCAGCCTGCAGTCCCACAGAAAAGCATTCTGTCTGGGAAGTATCCTTCCGGATATCAGACCATCCTTTATAACGAAACGGCATGAGTATTTTACAACCTTTGACCAGGTGAAGGAGAGCATGCGCCGGCTGGCTGTTACCACACCGGAGCAGAGCAATGAGAGAGTATACTGGCGGCGTTTCGGAGAAGTGATTCACTATATGGCGGATTATTTTACTTTTCCTCATAACAAAACATATACAGGCAGTCTTGCCCAGCACAATCATTATGAGAAGGTGCTGAAAAATGAACTCAAGTCCTGCATACAGGGAGGAGAGGCCTGCAGATACCTGCAGCCGGCAATTCACTTCGATACCTTTGCCACACTGATCGATTATATCGAGGCAGCCCATGAACGGTATCTGAACAAGCTCCGCTGTGTGGAGGAGGATATCCGTTTTATTCTGAACATGTGCTTCCAGGTGATTCAGGGCCTGGTGCAGCTCGGTACAGGACGGCAATATCTTGCAGCATAAAAAACAGACAGCTTTCAGGGCAGAGAATGCCCGGGCTGTCTTTTTTTGTTCCGGAAAAAATCTGAAGGAAATGTGAAGAAAAAATGAAATTTGAATAAAACCAAAAGATATCTTTTCGTCAAAGGTTGATTTACAAAAATGAATATGCTAGAATAAATCCGAGTTAATTGAACGTGATCGGACGTGATTGCGCTCATGAAGAAGTAGCGAAAGCGGATCTTTGGTCCGTTTTACACATGCCGAAGATAATGGGGGAAATAACAGACATGTTCGCGAAAAGAAGGGAGCCTTTTAAATATATGAAGAATAAATACCTAATGAAGTTCCTGTGCCTGACTCTGGCATCCGGTATGACTTTGTCAGGACCGGTCTCAGTTATGGCAGCAGAGGAGACAGTGACCGCTTATTCCGATGATTTTTCATCCGGTGATGATGGAGTGGATATCGGTTCACCGGAGACTCCGACACCGGAACCCCAGCCCGATCCTGTAACCCCGGAGCCTACAGTAACACCGGACACACCTACACCAGAGCCTACGGTAACGCCGGATACACCTACTCCGGAGCCCACAGTGACACCGGATACACCTACACCGGCACCATCCGTCACACCACTTCCGGATACGCCTACACCGGCGCCATCTGTGACGCCGCTTCCGAATACACCTACACCGGCACCGCTGATCACAGATAATGCCAAGGCAGTGATCGACCGTATCAATGAGCTTCATCTTCAGACAATCACCCTGGAGAAGAAATCTCTGGTGCAGAGCGTACGTACTGCTTATGAAACTCTGACTGAAGATGAGAAGAAGGAAGTATCCAACTATAACCTTCTGGTGGAGATGGAAGCCCGCATTCAGACTCTGGAAACAGAGAAGAAAAAGGAAGAAGAAAATAAAGCCAGCGAGAAAAACGATTTTTCCGATAATAAAAGCACCACAGCTACAGGTATTACCGGCACACCTGTATATTATGCATCCAATATCCATGCTGGTAAGGATTTCTATCTGGACAGCTTGAAGAAAAATTATAATCTCACTTTCTCCGATGATTTCTCAGCAGTTATGGACTCCATTGAGAAGGAATACAAGGAGAAAAATAAGCTTTCAGATGCCAGTGATCTGTCCGGATCCGGAATCAGCACATCTGCAGACAGCCTTCTGGTGAGAAACTGGCAGGATATCCTGGCAGTCTACATCTATCAGCAGAGCAAGGCAGGCAAAACAGAATTTACCCTGGATGGTTCCTGTAAGAATGATCTGGCGAAGATTTTTGCAGAGATGAACCCGGTTGTCAGGGACAAGCAGAACATTACCCATGTTACATACGGCAACCGTAAGATCAATTACTATATTAAGAAGAATAAAATTTCCAAGAAGGACCGTAAGGTTCTGAAAAAATATGTGGAGACAGACTGTAAGCTTCTCTGTGCAGTAGTTACAGCAGCCAATGGCTTTGTGCGTGAGAGTGTTGGGGATGATGTGTCCGAGGAACGTGTAAATGTAATCTCCGCAGCCTACTCTCTGGTAGGTAAGGTAGGATATTTCTGGGGCGGTAAATCCACAAAGATCGGCACTGACCCAAGCTGGGGTACAGCTGAGAAGGTATCTGCAGAAGGCAGCAAGAGTACAGGTACCATCCGTGCATACGGCCTGGACTGCAGCGGCTTTGTAACTTGGGCAGTGATCAATGGCTACCAGGATCAGACAATGCAGGCAGCAGTAGGAGACGGAACCTCTGACCAGTGGGAGAAGGCAAATGTGGTTACTGAGACAGATGCACAGCCCGGAGACCTGGTATTCCAGAAGGGACCTGAGGCAGGCAGCGATAACCACGTAGGTATTCTTTGTGGTAAAACAGATGCAGGAGACTGGATCGCAGTACACTGCTCCTCCAGCAAGAACGGAGTTACAGTAGGCGAGGCCTACAGCGCAAGCTTCCGTTACATTCGTCAGCCGTCTTTCTATCCTACAGAGGCACAGATTCAGGAAATGCAGAACAGCAGCACAGCCATCAGCTCAGGCAGTGATATCTTTACTGCAGATGTAAAGGTAAGCAACACCCTGCAGGATGCCATTAACTCCAACACGATCTCTGACGGAACTGCTACACTGACATCCGGCACAGAGGAGAAAAAGACCTCCATCCTGCCAAAGACTATTGACCTCTCCAAGAGTGATGTGACAGTATTTAAGGCAAAATAATGTTCGGCAGAGTATAATCTAAAATATAAAAGACACTTATCAGGAATTCGGCAAAAAAGAGATCTGGATTCCCTAAGTGCCTTTTTGTGTTTACGTTACTGTTCGCTTCGTTCACAGTAACGTGTTTGCCATATATAACTGTGCTAATTGTGGTAAAAATATTGAAAAATTGTACTATTTTTGTTAACCTTAGGTATAAACTTGTTATACTTATAATTACAGATATCTGCAGTACAGATATTACCCATAAATGAAAGTCAGCTGCCAGGCAGCTAATGTGGAAAAATACCGGAAAAGAGACTGAAAAATATGGCACTTAGACGTGAAAGAATGCGTCTGGGCGATCTGCTCATAAAGCAGAACGTCCTGACAGAGGAACAATTAAAAAAAGCCCTGCAGCTTCAGAAGGGAAGCGATAAAAAAATCGGTGAGATTCTGGTAGAAAATGGATTTATCACTGAGGAAATGATTGCCCGTGCCCTTCAGATGCAGCTGGGACTGAAGGTAGTCCAGCTTACAGGTGTGACCATCCCCAAGGAGGTCCGGAACCTGGTCAGTGTGGATCTGATGAAGAAATACACCTGTATTCCTTTTGAACTGGATCCCTACAATGCCAACATCCTCCATCTGGCTATGGCAGATCCTATGGATATGGCTGCTATTGATGATATTTCCATTGTGACCAACCTTCAGGTGGAGCCTTATATTGCCACCACCAGAGATATTCTGGCTGCCATTGACCGCCATTACGGTGCGTCAGAGACTATGGATGCTGCCAGACGTTTCACCCAGGAGAGGGCACAGCTGCGAGGCAATATTGAGGAAAATGAAACAGATGCGGATGTCAGCGATGCACCGATTGTACAGCTGGTCCGTTCCCTGATCGAACAGGCAGTACGACAGAGAGCCAGTGATATCCATATTGAAGCATTGGAGTCCAAGGTACGTGTCCGCTACCGTATTGACGGTGCACTTTTTGAGAGGATGGTTTACGACAACAGCCTTCTGCCTGCTATTTCCACCCGTATTAAGATTATGGGAGGCATGGATATTTCAGAGAAGAGGAAACCTCAGGATGGTCGTATGTCTATTGTGGTAGACAGACAGGAGTATGATATCCGAATTTCCTCCATCCCTACTGTACACGGAGAGAAGATCGTTATGCGAATCTCCTCCAAGCTGAACCTTACCAGAAATAAGAAGGAACTGGGACTTGCTCCGGATGAGATGGCACGTTTTGACCATATGATGGCAAGCCCCTTTGGAATTATTTTTGTCACAGGGCCTACCGGAAGCGGTAAGTCCACCACCCTGTACACAGCCCTCAGTGAGCTGAACAGGGAGGAAGTCAATATTGTTACAGTAGAGGACCCTGTAGAAGCAGATATTGAGGGAATCAACCAGATCCAGGTCAACAATAAGGTAGACCTGACCTTTGCCTCAGCTCTTCGTTCCATTCTCCGTCAGGACCCGGATATTATTATGATCGGTGAGATCCGTGACCAGGAGACAGCAGGGATTGCAGTACAGGCATCCATTACCGGACACCTGGTAGTATCCACCTTACATACTAATAATGCAGTGGGTACCCTGAACCGTATGGCAGACATGGGAGTGGAGAGATATCTGATCGCAGATTCTGTAGTGGGAGTAATCGCCCAGCGACTGGTGCGTAAGCTTTGCCCTCACTGTCGGAAAATGAGACCGGCCAGCGAGGAGGAGAAGCGTATCCTCAGACAGAATACAGACCAGGAAGTTAATATCTATGAGCCTGCAGGCTGTAAGCTGTGCAACAATACAGGCTTTTTCGGACGAATCGGTGTATTTGAGATTATGGAGGTCAATGAAGAAATCCGTAACCTTATTGCCGAGAACGGTACCACAGAGGAGCTGGAGGAGGCAGCCAAACGAAGTGGCATGCGCACACTCCGGCAAAATGGTATCCGCTATGTACTGGATGGAACTACTTCCATTGAGGAGATGCTAAAGGCATCTTACGAATAAGGGAATGCCTGTCTCACAGGCAGGAACCTGAATATAAGGACAAAAAATATGTATGACTTAAATGAAATTTTGATACAGTCTGTAAAGGAGAGAGCTTCTGATATCCATCTCACCTCGGGACGGGCTCCCAGCTACCGTGTGGACGGTGTGCTGGCACCTATTATGGGGGAGAGACTGACTCCACAAATGCTGGAGGACATCCTTCTGCCCCTTATAGACAAAAGACACCGGGAGGAATTAGAGGAAACCGGACAGACAGACTTTGCCTACGCCATTTCCGGTGTAGGTCGTTTTCGCGTGAACGTTTTTAAGCAGAGAGGTACGCTGGCAGCAGTTATGCGAAGCCTGCCTTTCAATATTCCGGAGCCTGAGGATCTGGGAATCCCCAGAGAGGTTGTGGAAATGACCAGCAGAAAACGTGGCCTGGTACTGGTTACAGGACCTACCGGCAGCGGTAAATCCACCACACTGGCCTCCCTGATCCATGTGATCAACAGAACTTATCCTTACCACATCATCACTTTGGAGGATCCTATTGAATACCTCCACAGACATGATAAATCCGTGGTAAACCAGAGGGAGATCGGCAGCGATTCCACAGACTATGCTCAGGCACTGAGAGCCGCTCTCCGTGAGGACCCGGATGTGATCCTGGTAGGAGAGATGCGAGACCTGGAAACCATTTCCACTGCCATTACAGCGGCAGAAACCGGTCATCTGGTATTTTCCACCCTCCATACCATTGGTGCGGACAAGACCATTGACCGAATTATCGATGTGTTTCCGCCAAATCAACAGCAGCAGGTACGGATCCAGCTGGCTTCTGTACTGGAGTGTATTGTATCCCAGCAGCTGCTGAAAAAGGCAGACGGCAGCAGCCGTGTGGCAGCCCTGGAGGTGCTTTTTGCCAATAATGCGGTGAGAAACCTGATCAGGGAGAGTAAGACCTACCAGATTCCATCTGTGATGCAGACCAACAAGAGAGGCGGAATGCAGACCATGGATGATGCTCTGTATGATCTGTTTATGCGGAAGGTGATCGATGGAGATACAGCAGTGACCTACGCCCAGGAGCCTGTAAGCATGAACAGAAAGGTAAATCTGGATGCTGGCTCAGGCTTTGAGGGAGGCTTTCATGCCGGCTTTGATGGACAGATGTTTTAGTTTGTAAAAAAGTAACAAGGATGCAGATCTCCGGATCTGTGTGACTATAGATAAAAGAGGTGAGAGCATGCCCGGTTTTTCCTACGTGGCAGTAGATAAAAGAGGCAAAGAAAAAAGGGGAAGCCTGGAGGCTGAGACCAGAGAGAGAGCATTGGAGCAGCTAAAGGCAGAGGGTCTGATTCCTGTTTCCGTCAGGGAGCAGGGGGCTTTGAACAAAGAGATTGACTTTTCCATTGGGAAAAAGGTTAAGCCCAGGGATCTGAGTGTTTTCTGCCGGCAGTTTGTCAGTATTACCCAGGCAGGTGTTCCTATGAAGGAAGCCCTGCAGATGTTAAGCGAGCAGACAGAGAATAAGTGGCTGAAGCGTGCTATTTCTGAGGTGCTTCTGAATGTGGAAAAGGGTAATACCCTGGCGGATTCCATGAGAAGCCAGCCGGATATTTTTCCGCCTATGCTGGTGAATATGGTGGAGGCAGGGGAGCAGTCCGGTAGTCTGGAGATGGCTTTCTCCAGGATGGCAGTGCATTTTGAAAAAGAGGCAAAGCTGAAGGCTACCATTAAGAAGGCTACTATTTATCCTATTATTCTGGTGATCGCAGCCATTGGGGTAATTGCAGTTATGCTGTTGTTTGTAATCCCTATCTTTATTGATATGTTTGCGGATCTGGATATTGAGATGCCGGCTATTACTATGTTTGTTATGAACAGTAGTAAGTGGATGACTTCACACTGGTATGTGGTACTGGCGATTATTGTTGGGGTTGTGGTTGCTTATAAGCTGATCTACAGGACCACACAGGGGCGGCTGACCATTGACAGGATCAAGATGAAGATGCCTTTGTTTGGGAAGCTTACAGTGAAGACTGCCTGTTCTCAGTTTGCCAGAACTATGAGTACTTTGCTTATGTCGGGTATTTCTACGATTGATGCCTTGGAGACTACTTCGAAGATTGTCAATAATATACATTATACGAATGCCATGCTGAAGGCCCGTGAGGAGGTTATGAAGGGTATTCCTTTGTCAGAGCCTCTGGAGGCTTCCGGGATTTTTCCTCCTATGGTGTATCATATGACCGGGATCGGTGAGGAGACTGGTAATGTGGAGGAGATGCTGGAGAAGATGGCGGATTATTATGACGAAGAGGTGGAGATGACTACCCAGAGTGTGCTGGCGGCTATGGAGCCGATTATTATTTTGTTTATGGCGTTGATTATTGGGACGTTGGTGATTGCGGTGATTTCGCCGATTGCGTCGATGTATAATGGACTAGACAACTTGTAAAAAATAAAAATTTAATTAAACAAAAGGTGTTTGTTTTACCAAGTAGCGATGAGAATTGCGCGAATATTGCTTGAATTAAATTAATAAGGGACGCTCCTTACTGCATCTCTATGCAGATACGGCTTCGGGGACAGTCATGCTAGGCATTTGAAAATCTGCTAAAAGCATCACCCCAAAAGCCAAAACTCGCTGACGCTCAGACAGTTGGACTTTTGGGGTGATAACGCAGATTCCCAAATACCAAGTATGACTAAGTCCCCTGCAGATATATCTGCATAGAGATGCAGTAAGGAGCTGTGCTTTGGTTGAGACGAATAATAATTTAATTAAACAATGAAATTAGATTGTTATTTGGGGTTGTATTGTGTGATATAAAACGGATGGTTGGTTACCGTGTATAAAAATAACTGCAATAATTATCTTTGATGGATGTATCGCAGCTGGCATAGGGGCTGTGTTCATCATATATTTTTGAATCATGTTGATCAGGTTTTTCTTCAGATTAAAGGAGGCGCGTTGGAAAAAGCGGGATTGAGTGGTTTTTTCTGAATCAGACTGAGAATAACAAATTGAATTAGAATCTGGTTGTCGGGTGGATGCTCCGGGATATAGATGTATTTGTCTACGGCTTCGGAGCCAGTTATGCTAGGCATTTGGAAATCTGCTAAAAGCATTCCCCGAAAACCCCAAACTCATTGTTGTTAAACTGTGGGCTTTTCGGGGGATAACGTAGATTTTTAAAGGCTGAGTATAACTAAGACTCCTGTGAATATAGATGGCTACATCTATATTTCGGAGCTGGTATCGGCGATTGTGGATGTAGGCTGGTTTGGATCAATTTTTTGTCTGGAAATTTAATTAATTATCCGGGCTATGTAACTTGAAAACTGAATAACGAGTTTATAAACATAACTCCCTCCCCTCTGGATGCTCCGGATGGCCGGATTTTTCAGGGGGGGGGTGGAGAGCCCTATGGGGTTCTCGCTCGTTGAATCAATCATCGGATAGTGACATTCGTGGTGAAAGCAACAGGAGAGTTATGTATTCATCGAAAAGTTGAATATATGAGTTGCTCTGTGTCTGCAGTCACCTGTTATCGTCAGGTCTGCCAGACCGTCCCGGGTCTTTCTCATGACATGGCTCTATCCGATAGAAATGAATGAATTTTGAAGGAGATTGAGTTATGTTTAAATTTCTGAAAGAAAAGAAGAAAGATAATAAGGGATTTACGCTGGTTGAACTTGTAATCGTAATTGCGATTCTGGCTATCCTGGTTGGTTTGCTTGCACCACAATATACGAAATATGTTGAGAAGTCTAGAAAATCCGCGGATATGAATAATATGGATGAATTGATTAAGGCAGTAGAAGTATACGAAATTGATCAGGCAAGTAAAGCTGTAATTACTGCTAAAAAAGTAACAATTACTATGTCTAAGACTGCTGAGACAACTGCAATAGCTGAAGGAAAAACTGGTAATGATGCAGATGTAATTGCTGCATTTGATGAATATGTTAAGAGTTGGAAGAATGTACGATTGAAATCTAACTGGGAAGGTGGAACAGTAACAGCTATCCTTTCAATCACTGCAGATGGTGGTGTAGAAGTTGAAGAATATACTCCTGATACCTTTGAAAACTATATGCAGAAAGGTACAGAATAATATAAGTTCTAACTTAAAAGTATTATTGATTTTAGCTTTTCGATGAGTACATAATGATTCCTTGTTTTCTTAAAGGAGGTTACTATCTAGATGAAATGTAAAATAAGGAGATAGTAATATGTTAAAAGTATTTAACAGAAAGAAAAAAGATAACAAAGGTTTTACATTAGTCGAACTTGTAATTGTGGTTGCTATTCTGGCAATTTTAGTTGGTATTCTGGCACCGCAGTATACAAAATATGTCGAAAAATCAAGACAAGCAGCAGATGTAAGCAATCTTGAAAATATAGTTGAAGGTTTTAAAGTTGCGGCAGCAGATGTTGATTATGATATGATTCCAAGTACTGGAAAAGCAACATTTAAAATTGTAATGACATCAGAGGGAACTACTATTACTGCAACAGATGCACCTACAACAGCAAATAAAACTTGGATTGATGCCTTAAAGGAATATACAGGATATTCTTTTGCAACAGGAACTGAAAATAAGGATTTAAAATTGAAATCTTCTAAGTGGGAAATGAGTGATACAGCTAAAACAAAAGGAATTAGTGCTACTGTTGAAATTGCTACTACAGGTGCGGTTTCTGTTACTTATGACCCAAGTTCCATAAAGGATGTATCAAATAAGAAATAACAAGTATTTGTATGATATTTAGAAAGGAAAACCCTATGCTAACTTTCTTGGAACTTGTTCCATACATGATTGTTTTTATATTCGGAATTGTCATCGGCAGTTTCTTAAATGTCTGCATTTATCGGCTTCCCCTTGGGGAGTCGGTGGTGGTGGCGCCTTCGCACTGCATGGTTTGTGGTGGGAAGCTGCGGTGGTTTGATATGGTTCCGGTGGTTTCCTGGATCGTGTTGGGCGGGAAGTGCCGGTTTTGTAAGGCTAAGATTTCGGCGCAATATCCTATCATAGAGGGTGTCAATGGCATCCTCTATGTAGTGATTTGTGTTGTGAATGGGCTGAATGTTGTGAGTTTTGTTTATTGTCTGATGGGGTCTGCTCTGATTGTGTTGAGTGTGATCGACTGGAGGACTTTTGAGATTCCTTTTGGAATCAATGTTTTTTTGTTTGTGCTGGGTGTTGTGGCTACCGGGCTGGATGGGATGAGTGGTCTGGCTGGGCATTTGATTGGCATGGTTTGTGTCAGTGGGGTGCTGGGGATGATTTATCTGGTCAGTGGCGGTGCGGCTATTGGCGGCGGTGATGTGAAGCTGATGTTTGCTTGTGGGCTGATTTTGGGATGGCAGCGGATTTTGCTGGCTTTTCTGGTTGGCTGTATTGTGGGTTCGGTGGTTCATATGGTCCGCATTAAAGTGCAGGGAGCCGGACGGGTTCTGGCTATGGGGCCTTACCTGGCTGTGGGCGTGATGCTGGCGGCTTTGTGGGGGAATAGCTGGATTGGCTGGTATCTGGGCTTACTGGGACTTTGACACATTGTTTTCAGTTGCAAAAATACATTTCCGTTGGATGAAGTGTATTTTTGCATTTGAAAATATATTATTGCTTCCGGCAGGATTGCAGAGATGCGCAATAGAAAGATGTCATGGGATGTATGATGCGTATCTCGTAGCAAGAATGTCGATGGCATTCTTGAAGTGAGTACTTGGATGGAGGAACTTAGGATGGCACGTTTTTTGAGTATTGAGGCTGAGAGTACACAGATCAGAGTGGGAGAGGTGGAGATTTCCGGACGTAAGGGACGGATGCTTCAGTGTTTTTGCGTACCTGTTCCCCAGGGGTCTGTGGAGGATGGACAGATCCGAGATACCAAAGGTCTGGGGGAGCTTTTGAGGCAGCAGCTGAATGAGCGGGGGATCCGCACAAAGAAGGCTTGGTTTGTCACTGGTTCTACCAGGATTGCCAGCAGGGAGGTACAGATCCCGCTGGTAAAGAAAAGCCGGATCCAGAGTATTATTGAAGCAAATGCAACAGATTATTTTCCCATTGATGTGACCAAATATGTTATGTCCTATATAATTCTGGGGATCACCGGAGAGAAGGGCAAAAAGGGCGAGGAGGCTGAGCAGAAAAAGGCTGCTGACCAGGAGAGACAGTACAGGCTGATGGTGTATGCATCTCCCAAGGCAATTTCCACTGCCTATTATGAGTTTGCCCAGAGCGCAGGACTGACTTTGTCGGGAATTACTTATACCGGAAATACGGTGTATCAGACTGTGCAGGAGGAATATACCTCCGGTGCCCATATTCTGATCAAGGTGGAGCTGGAGAATACAGGTATCAGTATTATTAGGGACGGTAAGCTTAGTTTCCAGAGAAATATTAATTATGGTATAGAGAGTGCAGTGGAAACGATCCGCAGCTTTCCACAGTTTGGGGACAGGCTGGAGGTTCAGGACGCGCTGCAGCTTCTGTCAGAGAAAAAATGGATCTATCCTTCCCTGGACGGTGAAATTGGGGAGGAGCCTGATACTGTAAAAAGTGAAGTAACAGAGAGCCTTCGGTATCTGGTGGGAAATATTTCCCGTATTATGGATTATTATATTTCCAGAAATGGGGATGTGAATTTTGAAAGTATTGTTCTGTGTGGCATGGGCGGTCAGGTGCAGGGGCTGGCAGAGCTTCTGACTCAGGAACTGGGGCAGAAGGTGGAGCTTCTCACAAAGATTACCAGATATTCCGTGCCTGACACAAACAAGAATGAAGGACTTTTCCTTTATATCGCAGTGATGGACCCTGTGAAATCCGGACTGAACCTGATGGAGAAAACCGGACGGAAGCAGAAGGAAGTGAAGGAGACCTTAAGCGGTGCCTGGGTAGTTTTTGGCGTAGGTGCTTTGGCGGCTGTGGCTCTGGCAGTGGCAGGAGTGGGGGCAAGGATTTACCAGACCCATGAGCAGGAAAGGCTGAACCAGAGAATTGCCGAGGAACAGAGTATCGAGGATGTGTATGCGGCTTATAATAATGCCAAATCCCAGTATGATAATTTCCAGAGCATGTATGCTTATACCAATACTCCAAATGAAGGACTGGTGGCCTTTATCCAGGAGATGGAGGAAAAAATGCCTTCCAGCATTACGGTGGAGACCTTTAGCTCTACAGGCAGTCAGGTAAGCTTTTCTATGAGAGTGGCCAGCAAGTCTGAGGCTGCCAATACACTGATCCAGCTGCGAACCTTTGACAGTCTTTCCTCTGTAACTACTACGGGAATTGATGAAGGTGAAGATGGAACAGTAACCATGTCTGTAACCTGTACATACAGAAATCCGGCATTGCTTGATGATGCAGAATAGGAGACAGAATTTATGAATCTTTCAATGCGCGATAAAAAAATATTACTGATGTTTCTGGGAGTGCTGCTTTTTGCCTTATCCTTCCTTTTCGTGTATAAGCCGCAGATGGAAGAGGCTACCCAGATTTCCGCAAATAATGACAGTCTCCAGGAGAGACTGAGCCAGCTTCTGGAACTGGCCCAGAACCGGGAGCAGTATGTAAATGACACAGAGACCATGCAGGCAGAGATCGATGAGTACTGCAAACAGTTTCCATATACCGTCCGTTCAGAGGACGGAATTGTCCTGGCTATGAATATGGAAAATTCCCTGGACATGACCATTTCCAATGTGAGCCTGGGAGAAAGAACCTTTGTATATTCTATGGATGGCGGCTCCAATGCAGATGGCACAGAAGCTCCTCAGGAGACTATGATGGAGCAGGGCAATCAGCAAACCCAGGATCAGATCGACCAGATCGAGGGCACCGATTCCTCCCTGGGAAATGATGGCTATTCAACCATAGATTCCAGTAATTCCGTACAGTCCACCATTCAGGGAGATTCCACAGGAACTCCCGCACTGTACCGCACCCAGGATACGGTGCAGTTCAACGGTACCTACAAAAGCCTGAAGGAGGCTGTTAAATATCTGGCAGACCAAAGCGGCAGGATGACACTGGACAATGTAAATGCTTCCTTTGATTCCTCCACAGGAAACCTTACAGGAACCATGACCATCAATATCTTCTCCATGACCGGTGGCAGCACCAGCTACTCCGCACCGGATGCAGGAAGCACAGTCTACGGAACCGACAATATTTTCGGAACCATAGAGAACACCAAAAAGAGCAAGAAAAGCAAGAAAAAGGCGGCAGAGACCGTAGCTGCAGATACCGAAGCACAGCAGAACCAAGAAGCGGCCCAGACACCGGCAGATGAGACAACAGATTCTACCCAGAGTGCAGAAGCTGCAGCTCAGTAATATCATAGATGAGAGCACTTTAGAGGGGAATAGAAAGCCCCTCTAAAGCTGTATATACAGGAATAGAAAAACGGGAAAGGAGTACATGCAGAATGGACAGAAAAAAACTACACAAGGACAACACAGGAATGACCCTGCTGGAAGTGATCGTGGCAGTTAGTATCTTTGCCATCACCGCAATCGTACTCCTGCAGAGCTTCGTGACCTCAAGCAGGATCAACAAGAAGTCTAATACTTATCTGGAGGCAACCACTACAGCACAGAATGTAATGGAAGAGATTAAGGCGAAAAGGTTCAAGGAGATTGCACTGGCGTTTAATTATCCGGTGGATCGAACCACAAGAAAAAGCCGTTTTTCTTTTCTTGAGTCACAGACTTCAGAGATTGGAAAAAGCCTTCTGATCAAGGAGGTTACACAGCAGAATGATGGCTCATATACAGATGTTCGCAAATATAATGAAGCTGATGGAGACGATGACTCTAAAGTAACCGCATCAGTAATTTCGCATAATGGTGGTGTAAGTTATAAACTGAACCCAAATAAGACAGGAAAATATTATTACGCTATGTCTGATGTGAAAACATTGAATAATTCCTTTGATGTGCTGGTAGAATTTGATGGTGGAAAAGATTCCGGATACAAAAAGGAAAAGACATCGGATACAGATGAGAAAAACGATTATCTGTCACCGAATATTTCCAAATTGGATTCGAAGAAAAATGCGTTGCTGATTTTGCCAAAGGACCAGTATAAAAATGAAATAGAAGTTAAATTGAAAATGCAATCACTACAGGCAGAAAAAAAATGGAATGATGATAAAGAGGCGTGGATAAGAGAAAATACTAAGACTGATAACGATGGAACAAAACATCCAACAGCTGCCGAAATCACAGCATATGAAGCGAATAATCCGAAACCCCAAAAGTTAGACTATGATGATGTATATAAGTCTATGAAAACAACCTTAATTGTCACACTGGAAAAGAGTGGCGGAAGTATTGTTGCAAAGGCAAGATATATTTTAAGCATGTATGATTACACAAATACCAAAAGTGGGGTATCAAAGTATGAAACAATGAGCTTTTGTCCCTGTCATGGTGCTAGTGCAAACATTATTGATGATAAAACAACTATAAATAGTGAGTGTTTTTGCACTGTAGATATCAGTCATACATTCTACAGTTCTGAAAACGAGGATGATCTTCAGGGAGTTTACATTTTCTATTATCCTAATTATAATTCCCAGGATTCCAGGAATCCATTGGACAGAATTTATTTTTATAATGAGGTTGCAGTGGAAAGTGGAAATAAGAAAACCAATTATCCGGTTAATTTATATGTGACAAAACAGAGAGACGAGGATGCAAAGGAACCAACTTCCGCGCAGGAGGTAAAATATAGAATGTCATTGACAGTGACAGAAACCCCAATATCTACATGGTATACCAGTACAGGACTTTTTAAAGCATCCACCAGGTTGAGAACAAACCTGGATTATGATATTAGTAATAAGGATATTACAAAACGTACGCCGGTAAAACAAATGAGTCTTCTATATCAGGAGGCTAATGATTCACTTAACAGGAAGGTAAAAGACTATGTTGCGAAAAACATACTTTCCTGCAATGGTCTGGATGACAGAAAAGTGCAGGATCGAATTTATGATGTAGTGGTAAAGGTTTACAAGCATGGAGCAGCAGAAGATAATTTTGCAGGTGATCCAATTGTGACTCTGGATGGAGCTAAGGACAATTAATTGTCAGGGAGGAACAGGATACATGAGAAAACAGACAGAAAACAGAATAGAGAATCAAGGCTTTTCCCTGCTGACTGTGATTGTGGCAGTGTCCTTTATCGGAATCCTGGGCTTACTGGTTCTCTATATGTCTCTGGCAAATTTTAATATGAAGGTTACAGATATAAAAGGTAAGAATAGCTTTTACACCGCAGAGCAGGCATTAGAAGAAATTCGCACCGGTCTCCAGGAAGATGTAGGTGAAGCTATGGCTCAGGCATATATTCAAGTGCTTGAGACATATTCCAAAGATACCAAGGCAACTACAGATGCCACACTGGATCAAATAAGACAGTCGGATTTCAATGATTTGTTTGTAACAAAGCTGTCTGAAAGATTAAAAGGAAGTGTAGCTAACAAATATGATATCAACAGATTAAATGGTTATCTGGATATTAACAGAAATAAATCCAAAGATAGAGAGTTTGATTCAGAAAAAGAAGCACTGTATGTCACAAATCCTTCTGGAACAGATCCATTAATGAAAAAGGATATGCAAAACGGTTTAGTTCTGAAAAATTTGAAAGTAGTTTATGTGGATGCAGTGGGACATGCTTCCATTATTGAGACAGACATCCGTTTGGGAATTCCAAAAATCCAGTTTCCAACCCCGTCAACATTGCCGGATTTAATGAATATGATTATAGTTGCCAATAAGGGTATCGTTTGCAAAAATGGTACTGCAGGTGCAGAAACTGTGATACAGGGAAGTGTCTATGCCGGATTGCTTGATGAATATAAAACGGATGAAAATAAGCAGAAAAACGATGGCTCAGACTGTGTCAGTGTAAAGATAGAGAATAATGCAGACCTGTCAGTGTCCCTGGGAGACAAATTTGTATGTCAGGGAAGTATTGACATTGCTCAACAGGGAAAATTTTCCTGTGGTGACAGTACAGCACTTTGGGCTCAGGGAATCAATCTGAAATCAGCCAGTGTGCAGCTGTTAGGAAAAACCTATCTGGCAGATGACCTGACTGTGCAGAGCGGAAACAACAGCAATGTGACCATTCGGGGAGAGTATTACGGATTTGGAAATCCGGACGCATCAAAGCCAGATTCGGTGGCTGATATGAAAAATTATAACTGGATTGACAATGATACTACTGAAGCATTATATAACGAGTATGGAAGAAAGGATTCTGCACTTAACAGTTCCATCATTATAAATGGAAAAAATACAACGATGGATTTGTCCGGTGTTCAGAGACTTATGTTGGCTGGCAGAAATTATATTAAGGGAAGTACTGAGATTGCTACAGGAGAGAGTTTGTCAGTGAAGGGTTCACAGCTGGCATATCTGTTACCGGCAGAACTGCTGGGAAATGGAGAACAGACCAATCCAATGACCTATGCTCAATATAAGAAGATAACAGAAAATAGAACAAAAAGCATTGGCATACAGATGGATAAACCGGTAGCAGAGTGGGGAAACAAAACACTCAGTCAGATTGGAGTAGATGAGAAAAATCCGGTTCAGGAAAATTATTATCCTGATAATACAGCCGGAGACACTGGTTATGTATATTTTTATTTGAATTTCACAGACAGCAGTAAGGCATCAGCTTTTATGCAATATTATTACTCTAAGAGTAATGTAAATCCGGAAACAGCTACAGGATCCGATGGTACCAGCAAAAAGACCATGAAAGATAAAATGGACGAATATTTCAGTTTTTATTTTGGCCAAAATGCCGGAGTGACAGTGAACGATCCTCAGACCTATACCAGATATATTACAAAGGGAAATGTACTCAGCTATAATGGAACGAAAAAGGCCGGAACTCTGAATAACGCTACAAATACACAGACTGGAGCGCAGTTAAAAGAAGAAGAACTGAAATATCAGAATATGTGGTATGCCTTGAACCGAAAGATGATTATTAGTTATGATCTGCTTAATGAAAAAGTTATGGATCATGATGATAAGACTAAGGTTAATCATAATGAGAAAAAACCTGATAGAAGTGTTTTTGATAATTTGGTTAATGAAACGGGACTTAAACAGTATATTAATGGTCATGTGACATCCTCAGAACAGGGATATAATGTCTCTTTATTTGATGCAGGATCAGAAAATGAAAATTTGACTGCAGTAATGGTCGATAACGAGGGAAAAAGTGCGTATCATATAACAGCAGATAAAATTGCAAATCTCCGATTGCTTCTCTGTACTGGTGATGTGGAAATAGAACCGGGAGTCAAATTCAGTGGCATTATTATGGCAAAAGGGAAAATTACTCTGGGTGCTGGTGCGCAACTGATTTCTGCCCCGCTGGAAGCTGCAAAGGTATTTCAGGCTCAGTCAGAGACTGACAATGTATCACCGAAAAACTTTTTCTGGGAAGGAGATAAATATGTCCTTGGCAATTCCCAGACTACTGATAATAATTCCTCTGATATAGCCAGCAAGTTAAGCAATACCTATGATCTGGCAGAATGTGTCACCTATGAGAACTGGAAGAAAAAATAAGTATTAAAAAGATTGGGCGGATATAGATGCGTAAAAATAAGAATAAAGGTTTTACATTAGTTGAATTAATTGTTGTGATTTCCATATTTACTGTTTTACTGGGAATCCTGGAGCCATCTGTCAGCTCAATCTTTGGTTTCCGTGCGCAGAGAGCTGCCAATAGCATTGCGTCAGCACTTGACAGAACAAAAACAGAAGCAATGAACCGTCTGGTAGGCGAGATGGTGCTGACTAAGGAATCAGATGGATTCTACATCAGTTATAATCTGCATAAAGGAAAATCTTACGGTTGTGAACAGACCCAGGCAGAAAAGATAGCTCCTGCCAATGCGAAGATTGGCTATATTACAGATCATTCGGATTATCAGGATTTGTCAGGTCAGCTTATTATTACTTTTAACAGGGAAAATGGTGGGTTTAGGCCAATACAAAGTGAAATTGTAACGACAGATCGTGTAACTACAGCATTGAATGATAAAAACGATGTTGCTTTTTATGATACCGAAGCTTATTGTACTGCTATTATAGTCAAAGGCGGTTCAAGGACATATACAATAGAAATGGAAAAGGATACGGGTAGTTATGCAGTGAAGGCAGGTTAAGTGTTTTAATATTACACGTATCTGTTGGAGTGAATATATAAGAGGAACAGGAGAAGATTCATATGAGACGGAAAAATCAAGGGTTCACATTAGTAGAATTAATTGTAACCATAGCAATTATTGCAATTTTTTCCGGAGTTGTACTGACAGTTGTAGGCACAGGCGCCAATACTTTTCGTTCAACCTCCAGCAATGCAAAAGTGCAGATGAAAGCTCAGGATATTATGGATCAGATCCAGGATATGATTATTGATGTGAACCGAAGTGTGTACTATGCTTATGGCAATGGAATTGAAGCAGATACCGGTGCGCTGGTAAGCAATGACATTGATACCGGTGCGGTAGCTCAAAATAAAACTTTTTATGCCTGCACTGCAACTGAAATTGAACCTGATAATGATTCTGCTCAGGGAGGAAAGCCTTATCATTATGTATGTGACTTGATTGAATGGGACAGTGTTGAACAAAAGCTGTACTATGCTCAGGGTACCTGGGATGGAAAAGAAACAGAGAAGAAAAAAAATGCAGGAAATTCAGCAGAATCTTCAACTACTGGTGTTGCTAATGGAAACGGAAGTGATCAGACGATGGACAGTATCGGAAATGAATCGAATTCTGCTGCCCAGCTGATAGCTGAAAGTAAGACGGATGATGATGCACCGATTGTTTTAGATGACCCTGATATGGAGCTTGCAAGTGCCCAGTCAGATAATAGTAATGGTGATAATCTTGTTTCAACACCAACCAGTGAGATTCAAATTTCAGATAAGACGTTACTTGCTGAAAATGTTACGGATTTCCGTGTAGATGTTTCTAAAGTTGTAAGTGAACGAGTCGTCCGTTTCCAGTTTACAGTGAAACTCAGAGGAAAGGAGACAACATCTGTACACACAGTAAATCTCCGCAACCAGATACAGGTATCCAAACCATTCGAAGGATACAGCAGTAATACATCCGGAGAAGCAACCATTACTATTATCAGATATCCGGAAACGGTAGAAGCCGGAAAAACTGCAGCAGGATTCTCTTTGTATAAAGATGGCAATATTGATCCAACGACTATAACATGGGTAGTTGAAAGCAATAATGCAACTATTACAGGTGGAGGCTCAGATGATGCTTCTGTGACCTTAACTGCAAAGGAAGGACTGCCAAATGATACAATTATTACCGTACATGTGGAGGCAACAACTTCTGATGGAAAGCGTATTCAATCTAAGTCTGTTCAAATCAAAGTAAAAAATACAAAAGTTCCCCAAAGTCTGGTATGCAATAATACTGACGGTATACTTCTCGGAGTAGGTGGAACTGGTTATGACCTGAAATCACTTGGATGGAAGATCCAATATAGTGATGGAAGTTTTGAAACTTTAACGGAGGAACAGTTAAAATCTGTAAGCTGGGAAACTGATTCTGCCATAACTGGAGTTTCGGTAGCTGCCAGTGGAGAATCCGGTGGGAATATTACTGTAACAAAAGCAAATGACGGCCCCGGCACAACTGAGCAGAACTCTAAATTTAAGGTAACAGCGTCTTACACAACAGAATCAGGCAATACAGTATCTGGAACAATACCGGTAACTCTTGCAAGACTTGATATCACGGGCACTACTGCTGAGTTTCATGTGGGAGATACGAAGAACCTTACATACAGTTATAAAGTAGGTGGAGTAGAGCAGAATACTAATAGCCAAAAGATAAGTAATGGAAATGGTACAGTTGGAAATATTACATTTGCTTACACATTCAATAATGACAGTAATAATGAATCAGACGGTAATTCCGGTAGCTCAAAATTAATGAGTACTGGTGATCTGTTTGTAAATGACGATATAGGAAACTGGACAGTAACTGCCACTCTGGATATGAGTACTATTGATGGTGTGGGTGGTTCTATAAGTTCGGAATACAATTTCAGTGTCCTGCAGGCTCAATCTACGGATAATGCAACGTTGAAACTTCATGAAAATAGTGGATTAGACACGATTGCACCGAATCAAAGTTATGTATGTTATTCAAGAGATTATACGAAGAATGATTTTTGGGTTGATGATATAGATTGGAATAGTATTTATCAGAATACATATTCAATAAAGACAATATGGAAAGTATTAAATAGCAGTTCCAATAATACAGGCTTTAGCTTAAATGGGCAGTATAATAAAGAAATAACTTGTGATAGGAATGATAATAATAAAATAACGTTACATGTAGGAAATGATGAAAAAGGGTTTACTTTAGTTGCTGATTTGACAATTACGTACACTGATCAAAGTAGCGCTAAAGTTGTAAAAGAGTATCGGGCAAGTATGAATGTTAAAATTGCAACTAGTATCAAGATTTGCAATACTTTTGAACCAATTTCTGATAACTGTGATTATTATTTATCTAAGTATGGACAAACTTATAGTGTAAAGGCTGAAGCAAGGGTGTCATATTTTAATGGTACTGGATATTCTACAGAGTGGATTGCTTTAAATAGCCAGAGACTATACTGGACAGTTGACCAAATTGTTAATGGAAGTGTTAGTTTTGATGATTATAATGGTTACGCAAAGAAAATTACAATTAATTGCGACGAATTTGATATTTCACTTCAAGCCAGAGATTCATATAGTACATATGATTACTTTGGAAAAGCAAATATTTGGGGCTTGGAAAATGGAGTTTTTCTGGGAACAACAAAACATGTAAAAGTAAAAAAAGCTCAGATACCTAATGTATATAATTGTACTCAAGGTGGAAATGGAACTGCATTTGCATATGTTCCAACAGATGAAACTCGTATAAAAGAGTTATCAAATTTAATAAAAAAGGGAAAAGAACATTATGGAAATGGTGATAATGGGGATGGATATACATATTATTATGAATATATAAATCCTAATACAAATATAAGATATAAAGCTAATATAAGATATAGCGTAGATGGACGAACCGGTGAGGGGGGTTATTGGGGAAGTTCATGGGGAAAATGGTTTATGAGAATGCATCCTGAAAATAATAGTGATTGGACTTATTACAGATTGGAAGATGATGGAAAATGGTATGCATATAATAATACGGAAACGAAGGATGAATCTAAGATGACTAAATCTTATTGGAATTTGGATGGAAAGGTAACTATATATGAAAATAAATTTAATAATATTATTTTCTGGAAGAATTGGAATTGATTGTTAGGGTTGCAGTTGGAGCCGAATAGAAGACCTTGGCGGGGTCGCACCCCCTGTCGGGAAAATACAATACGAAATATGTGTGTGGAAGAACCGGAAATGCCATACGATGATGGTGC
>OLNJ01000174.1_pt1 | contig 61910 bp, 63 predicted proteins | sample 1672191 | NCBI WGS metagenome assembly OLNJ01 (sample SAMEA3136657, study PRJEB25190) | human gut metagenome | biome: human gut; feature: human-associated habitat; material: faeces | place: Austria | collected 2013
CCAAAAGAAAAATCCTAGCAGCATAGCTACTAGGATTTCAATTCGGTCGTTCATTATAATAGGTTACAAATTAATCAGCAACACTATTTGACAAAGAACCAAAATAAAAAAGACTTGAGAATAACTCTCAAGTCTTTTTTATTTTTGTGCGACAAAGATAATTCGTTCTGACTCGTCTGTTGGCGCCTGATCTAAGAAATCAGCTGAAATTTCTAAAATTTTAAATCCAACATCTTCAAGCATTTGAATATACTCTTCAATCGCAAACGTACGTTGGTAATGTGTTTCTTCAAAACGCTCATAAGTCTCACCTTGACGTTTAAAGAACGTTAATTCATGTTCAATCGAATACGGATATTTTCCCTCACACACGTGCCAAATATACGTTAAATCAGGATTCGTGTCTGCAAATAAGTAATCATTGAAAATCTCAGTCATTTTGTATAATGAATGCACATCAAAAATTAACACGCCACCTTCTTTTAAACTCTCGTATAGATGTCTAAATGTTTGGAAAACTTCTGTATCTTTTTTCAAGTAGTTTAATGAATCCACATAAATCACAGCTCCATCAAAACCACTAAATCCTTCTAGACGACACATGTCTTGTTGAACGTAATGAATGCCAAGCCCTTCTGCTAACGTTTTTTCATAGGCAATCGCCAACATATCTTCTGATAAATCAATACCTGTGACATCATATCCTTCTTTTGCTAAAAGAATTGAAATGGTTCCCGTTCCACACCCAACATCTAAAATACTTGAGCCTTGTGGAAGGTACTGCTTCGTTTTGGCCATCCATTTACTATACGGAACATCTTGCATTAAGATATCATAATAATAAGAAAAAGCCTCGTAAGCCATTATGCTAACATCCCTTCAACGTCAAGGCGAGGAACATCTCTCCATAATTTTTCTAAGTTATATTCAAGACGCGTTTCAGGTGTAAACACATGAACAATAACACGTCCAAAATCGGCTAAAATCCATTGTGCAGCATGGGCACCTTCAATACGTTTTAATTCAAGTCCAGTTTCTGCTTCTAAATCTTTTAATTCGCGTAAAATTCCCGCTGCCAAACGATCATTTTTAGCTGTTGTAATCACCATGTAATCATAAATGGGTGAAAATTGTTGCATATCTAATACAACGATATCTTCTGCGTGTTTTGCGTCTAAAGCTTTAACGATTGTTGTTAAGTTTTCCAAATAAATCAACTCCATTATAAAAAATTACGATAATAATCATAAGCAGCCAAAGTATCAGGATGAATCGCTCCTTGATTTTTTGAACTTAAGTAGGCGACTGTATCCGATAAAGTCTTAGCGACTGCCTGATCTAAATTTTTAGTGGCAAGGTCTCGAATGACCTCAACCCCCGGTTGCGTACGCCCCGGTTCAATATAATCTGCTAAAAAGACAATTTTCTCAAGATCCGTCATTGCTGCTTTTCCTGTTGTATGATACTTGATTGCATTTAAAATCTCTTCATCTTCAATTTGACACGCTTCTTTAGCGACAATAGCTCCTACCGGTGCATGCCACACGAGCGGAGAATAGGCTAAATAATCTGTTTCATGTGCCTGAATTAACTTTTGCTCCAAGATTTCATTTGATAAATACTTTGCAATATCATGCAATAAAGCGGCCGTTTGTGCCTTTTGCACATCCGCATTAAAACGCTTTGCCAACTCGACACTACTCTCACATACACCAAGTGTATGTTGATAACGTTTAGCTGGCATTTGCTGTTTAACGAAAGACTTCAATTGTTCCATAGCATCTCCTTATTTAGGTAATACGATTTGTTTTTTCTTGCGAGATTGTTTGTATAAAATAATCGTGCGTCCAATCACTTGAACGACTTCTGCCTCTAAAACATCGGCAATATCGATTGCCATTGTCTTAGGTTCTTCTAAACAGTTTTGTAACACTGAAATCTTAATTAATTCACGCGCCTCTAGTGCATCTTCAATCGTTTTAACTAACATTTCATTGACACCATTTTTTCCGATTTGAATAATCGGCTGCATGTTGTGTGATAATCCTTTTAAATAACTTTTTTGTTTACCTGTTAACATATAGTTCCACCTCTAATTGCTGCTTCATCATCGTGCGATTGGCTTCTTGATTAAACCAAATCTCAAAGGCTTTTGCGCCTTGAATCAATAACATGTCTAACCCAAATTCATAGCGACAATTTAATTCTTTTGCACGCTTTAGTAAGGTTGTCAACTTTGGTTTATATATTAAATCCATCACGACATGATTCGAATTTAAATTCTTTAAATCAATCGGGCATTCACCTTCGATTAATCCAACAGATGTCGTATTGATGATACATTGGTACGATTCTAACTGCTCACCTGCTTGTACTAAAGAAATTGAATTGTCACATATATCCTTTGCTTTGTCAAGTGTTCGATTCGCAATGGTAATATTTTGATAACCATTTTTGATCAATGCAAAATACACGGCGCGGGCCGCCCCACCTGCTCCAAGAATTAAAATAGACGCGTCAAGTTTAACGTTTAAACCTTGAAAAGATTCAAAAAATCCATCCACGTCCGTATTATATCCCATTAACTTCCCATTCACATTTTTAACCGTATTAACGGCTCCAATCGCTTTGGCAATGGGATCAACATCATCTAAAAATGGAATAATCATCTGTTTATATGGAAGGGTCACATTAAAGCCGTCTAACTGCTTTAAATCCTTCATTTCTTTTTCTAAATTAAGCACTTGCTTCAACTCATAGCTTGCCTCAATACCCAATGCTAAAAAATTAGCTCGGTGCATACAAGGTGACAAACTATGCACAATGGGATTTCCAATCACAGCGAATCTTTTCAACGAACGTCCACCTCCTTTAAATTAAAGAAGGGCGAATCATCACTCCAACACCTTTTGGCGCATAAATATTAATATCTTGCCCTGTTCCTGATAGTGTGAACCATCCCAGTCCTGAAATCACTAAATCCGTTTTTTCATGACCGATATGGAACGTATGTTTTTCCATCTCCATTAGTTGATCATTATCCATCGCGACAGGCTTTAACACGGCCCCTGCCTGAGTTGCCCAAAGGTGATCTGCTTTTTCAAGTTTGGTGCGGTGAATGTGTAATTGATTAGCAAAGTGAGTCACAAATGATGTGCGTTCTCCTTTCACAAAATCCATACGAGCCAATCCACCTACGAATAACGTTTGCTCTGCATTTAACTGATAAACACCGGCTTTAATTTCTTTTTTAGGTGTGATTTCTTTTAAAACTTTCGGTGTCACATAATGGGCTAACTGATGTTCATTAATAATCCCTGGTGTATCGACAATAGCTGAACAATCATCTAATGGAATTTCGATAATATCAAGCGTTGTTCCTGGGAAGTGAGACGTTGTAATAATATCTTCACGCTCCTCTGTGAAACGTTTGATGATACGATTGACTAACGTTGATTTTCCAACATTCGTACATCCTACAATATACACGTCACGTCCTTTACGATACTTTTCAATCATTTCCATTAATTCATCAATTCCAAACCCTTTACCGGCACTGACTAATGCCACATCTAAAGGTTTTAATCCATATTCTTTTAATGAACGACGCATCCAATGGTTTAATTTTGTTTTATTTACTGATTTAGGAAGTAAATCAACTTTATTACCAACTAATAAAATATCATTTCCATTAATATGACGGCTTAACCCTGCTACCATACTTCCTGAAAAATCAAAAATATCCACGATATTGATTACTAAAGCATCTGTCTCCCCAACACGTTGTAGGATTTTTAGGAAATCATCACTTGTTAAGGCGACATCTTGCACTTCATTATAGTGTTTTAATTTAAAACAACGTTGACAATAAATAATTTCATTTTCCATTTTTGAAATACTTGAGGCTGGCGTATATCCAATTTCTTTTGGATTTTCAGTTTGAATCGTTGCCCCACATCCAATACATTTTAATTCTTCCATGATGTTCCTCCTACTGCTTATCTAAATACGTTGGAATTGGTAAGTTACGCTTTTTTAATTGGCTCACAACATAGCGCTCTAGTTTTCGATTGAACTTTGTGCTGCTCTCATCGGCTGATAAGACAATGGGTTCTACTAATATCGTATAAAGACCTAATCGTTTAGAGACTAAGACATCCGTCATGAGTTGATCACCCATCATCACCACCTCAGATTTTTGATGATTTTTTAAAACACGACGTAATTTAATCGTTAAAGGTTTTAGTGATTTGTGATGTGCGACAATCGATAAATCTTTTGCAAATGTGGACACACGTTCTTGATTATTATTAGACACAATAATCACTTCAAACCCTAATTCCTTAGCCTGGTTTAAAAAGGTAATAATTTCTGGTGTCGGTAACGCCACATTGGTTCCGACTAATGTATTATCTAAATCTGTTAAAATGACTTTTTTTCCTTGTTGTTTTAATTTATGTAAATCAACTTCAAAAACACTTTTAACATATTCATCCGCTACGAAATGTTTTAACATCGATTACTCCCCTTTCTCATGATGATTAATTGAATCAGACATTCAAAATTTGACGTATTCATTTAATTTTATCATAAATTCACGATTGTTTTAAGTCTATCGACACGAACTTGTGCATATAATCTACTAAGATTACCTGATTAGGAGGATTATGCCTATGTTTTTACTTCAATTTATTGTCTCATTATTTTCCAACTTGATTCCACTTATGGGATCAATTAGCAATCAAGCGTTTCCTAATCCTCTATCTGCTGAAGAAGAAGAGCACTACTTAACCTTAATGGCTAACGGAGACAAGAATGCACGAGAAAAATTAATTGAACACAACTTAAGACTCGTGGCTCATATCGTAAAAAAATATCAAAACCAAACTGATGACAAAGAAGATTTAATTTCTATTGGAACCATCGGTCTAATCAAAGCAATTGACTCTTTTTCACCTGATAAAGGAACTAAACTGGCCACCTATGCTGCAAGATGTATCGATAATGAAATCTTAATGCTCTTTCGTTCTACCAAAAAGATGCGCAATGATGTCTCATTATACGATCCCATTGGATATGATAAAGAAGGAAATGAAATTTGTCTGATTGATGTCGTCAAAGATGAAAATAAAGACTTAAACGATATCATCATTCAGCAATTAGCGTTCGAAAAAATTGAAAAAAACTTAAAATCATTAACCCAACGTGAACGAGACATTATCGTGAGACGTTTCGGACTTGAAAATCATGAGGAAGAAACTCAACAAGAAATCGCGAAATCCTATGGAATTTCAAGAAGTTACGTCTCTCGAATTGAAAAACGAGCGTTAATGAAGCTCTATCGGGAATTTATCAAAAATTAATAAAAAGGAGGGATGATCCCCCCTTTTTTTATGATAAACGACGGCGATACTCCGCATCTGATGGCATACGCCAATCAGTACGTGGCGATAATGAAATATCTAAAACTTTTGGTCCATCTGGTAAGGCTGAACGTTTAAATTGTTGAGAGTAGAAACGACGATAGAAAATTTGTAGATATTCTAATAATTTTTCCTCATCAAAATCATCTTTAAACGCGATTTTCATTAAATCAAAAATACGATCCTCTGTATCTCCATTGTTTAACATATGGTATAAAATAAAATCGTGAATTTCATATTTTCCAATAATTTCTTCGGTATTTTGCTCCGTATTTAATAACTCTGGTGAAATGGGTGTATCTAAAATATCTGCTAATGTATATTGTAATAACTCTGCATCTTCAGCATTGTTTGTTAACGTAGCACTTTCAAGTAACATAAACTGTTTCACCATGAACTTGACTAATGTTTTTGGAACACCCGCATTAATAGCATACATCGACATGTGATCGCCATTATACGTGCACCAACCAAGTGCTAATTCAGACATATTACCCGTTCCTAATACTAATCCGTTCATTTTATTTGCTAAATTCATTAAAATATTCGTACGTTCCCTTGCTTGAGCATTTTCATACGTAATATCGACTTGATTTGGATCATGCCCAATCGTTTTAAAATGAGATAAGACAGATTCTCTTAAATCAATATCATGATGCGTCACTCCGAGCGTTTTCATCAAATTATTTGCATTTGTATTCGTACGATTTGAGGTTCCAAAACCACGAATTGTGTATGCAATAATATTTTTTCGAGGTAAGTTAATTAAATCAAACGTTTTAGCCGCTAATAGTAGCGCTAAGGTTGAATCAAGACCACCTGAAACCCCAATCAATAACGTTTGGGCTTTTGTATGAATCATACGTTTAGCGAGTCCTGCCACTTGAATATTCATAATTTCTTCAAACGATTCTTTTTCTTCCACTTTAGGAACAAATGGGGTCTCATCTAATGGCTTTTCAAACGTATATTCATCATTTACCACTAATGTAAAAGGAACACGTTGAACATAGGCCATATTATCTTCTCCACTTTGTCTAAATGGAGTTGAACGACGACGGTTAAATTGAATTCTTGAAACATCAATGTCTGCAATCGTCATATTAAGTTCATCACGTGAGAATAATTCAGATTCTGTCAAAATTTCTCCAATTTGAGAAATGATGCTATGTCCTGAAAACACGCCATCGGTTGTTGATTCATAAACACCTGATGAACAATACACATAACCAGACACAAGTTTAGAACTTTGGACTCTCACTAAGTCTCGACGATAACGACTTTTTTGGAATAATTCATTACTTGTTGAAAGATTTAAAATGATATCTGCTCCATTTAAAGCTAATCGAGAACTTGGAGAAGAAGCAACCCATAAATCCAAACAAATCTCAACGGCAAACGAAACATTGTGCAATTCATTTTCAAAAATTAAATCCCCAAATGGTACCGTACGATTTAGGTAGTTAATTTCATCAAAATGACGAACGATTTCATGGCCACGTGTAAACCAACGACCTTCATAAAATTCACTATCATTTGGTAAATAATACTTTGGAATAATTCCTAAAATTTCATTCTTCTGAATCACGACAGCACAGTTATATAAATTACGATGAATTGAAATCGGAGCTCCTACCACGACAATCCCATCAAATGGATTTTTTTCAAGCAAGAGTTCAATCGCACGATTAACATCTTGTAATAAGTAAGTCTGTAATAATAAGTCTCCACACGTATAACCAGAAACAGATAATTCCGGGAAAACTAAAATTCCTAATTGTTTTTGTTTTGCGACTTCTAAAGCTTTTAGTATCACTTCAACATTGGCTATTGGATTTCCAACTGATACACGTGGAGAAGAAGTTCCAACTTTTATAAATCCATTTTTAATCATTTTGATTCACCTCGTCCATATAAATGATGCGCATGTACATATGCATCAACCTCTTGTAAAACTAGTTTATCGTTCTTGACATCTTGACGATATTGTGTGGAAGAAACATCCATCTCACCAAATGAATCTAAAACAATAAAACGTTCGATTTGCTCCTTAAATAAGGTTTGAATCAAATCATCCACGTCAATATCGTCCCGACGAAAGACAATGATTTTAAAATAACGAATTAATTCGTCTGCTTGCACCCAATTGGGCAAATCTTTTAGGTTATCTGCTCCAATGACAAATCCAATGTCATCATTCGGATATTGTTGTCGAAAAAGGCTTAACGTTTCAAAACTTGTTAAGACATGATCCGCCTCTACTTCTAGTGTGCTAACAGAAGTTCGTTCTAACTTCGCACAAAGAAGCTTTAACATGTCGACACGAAACTTCGCCTCAATCAATTCTTTTTTAGGATATTGATCCCCTACGGGTAAAAAGAAAAAGTGTCGACAATCAAGATTTTTCAAAATATGTTTAGCAATATTATAATGAGCAATCGTAGGGGGATTAAATGAACCTCCAAAAACAACTAACATCATTCATCACTCCGTTTCCTAAACATTTGTATTATGAACCCAAATAAGTTTTCTAATCGAATTTTTATAAAATAAAACAATCGAACAGTCAAAGTGCGACGCTCGATTGTTTCCATACCTAATTAGATTAAAGAAACTAATTCAGTAACCATTTCTGATGACTCTTTTGCTGCAACTTCAATAAATTCATTAAATGAAATATGTGATTCTTTTCCTGCAATATCTGAAAGAGCACGTAAAATAATAAATGGTTTTTGGTATTGATGACAAACTTGAGCAACCGCAGTTGCCTCCATTTCAATTGCTACAACATTTGGACAATTTTTCTTAATTAATTCCATTTGATCTGGTCGATTAATGAATGAATCTCCTGTTCCAATTTGCCCCATCCAGTAAGTTTTATTCGACTTTTCTAACACTGTTTTCGCTTTTTCGACCAATGTCGCATCTGGCGTAAAAATGGCTGGCATCCCCGGAACTTGTCCATACGCATAATTAAATCCTGTCACATCAACATCATGATAAATAGCTCCATCAGAAATCACGACATCTCCAATATTAGCCTCTGGATGTAATCCTCCAGCTGATCCTGTATTAATAACAGCCTCAATATCAAAATGTTCAAATAATAAAGTAGTGGCAATCGCAACATTAACTTTCCCAATTCCACTTCTTAATAACACAACTGATGTTCCATTTAATAAACCTTTTGTAAACTCAACATGTGCAATGGTTTTAACTTCTTCTACCTCCATTGCCTCACGTAAAATCGTTACTTCTTCTTCCATTGCGCCGATAATTGCAATTGTCATATTAATCCACCTTTTTTCAAAAAATATAAAAAAGAGCTGCTTAAAAGCAGCTTCAAATTACTGAACGTCAAGAATAACGACTGTGACGATTCCTTTTGGAGTTGAAACCATTGCAACGTCTCCAACACGTTTCCCCATTAATGCCTGTGCAATTGGTGATTCATTAGAAATTTTAGCTTCAAATGGGTTTGCCTCTGCACTACCAACGATTTTATATGTCATTTGCTCATCAGTTTCTTCTTCTTGATATGAAACTGTTGAACCAATCGTAATGACTTCACTATTTTCATCTGATTCAATGACAACCGCATTTTTTAAAATGTATTGTAATTCTTGAATACGCTCATAAACCATGGCTTGTTCTTCACGAGCTGCATCGTACTCAGCATTTTCCGAAAGGTCACCTTGTGCGCGTGCTTCTTGTAACTTAACTTTAATTTCTTCCATGCGCACTTGTTGTAAGTGATCTAATTCATCTTGAAACTTTTTAATCCCCTCAAGGGTTAAATGTTGTTGTTTTTCTTTCATGAAAAATTCCTCCGTATCAATAAGAACCTTGTTGATTGATAATATCAACTATTATTATACATGAACTTAGGCATTTAATATACTATTTATTTTAGTGATTAGTAAATCAATGGCAACGGTATTTGTTTTCCCATCTGGAACAATGATATCCGCATATTTTTTAGTCGGCTCAATGAATTGTTGATGCATTGGCTTTACTGACTCTGTATATTGTGAAATCACGGATTCAATGGTACGTCCACGTTCTGTTGTATCACGTAATAAACGACGAATAAAGCGAATATCATCATCTGCTTCAACAAACACTTTAATGTCTAATAAATCACGAATTTGAACATCTTCTAAAACAAATAAACCTTCCACAATAATAATTTTAGTTGGTTCAATTTTTTCAGTTAACTCACTACGTGTATGTTGAGTGTAATCATAAATTGGCTTTTCAATTGAATAACCTAACATTAATTTTTTTAAGTGTTTAACTAATAACTCATTGTCCATTGATAATGGATGATCATAGTTTGTTTTCACACGCTCTTCTAATGTCATATGACTTTGATCATTATAGTAATCGTCTTGTCTTAGTAAAGTAATGGTACGGTCTGCAAATGCATCATATAAAATCGTTGAAACACTTGTTTTTCCTGATGCCGTTCCACCAGCTACACCGATAATTAATGGTTTATTCATGATAGTCTCTTCCTCTTCTTGTCTTTATTATTAGCAATATTTTTATTTCTCATTCACCACATGCTTGCGCATCATATCATTTGGATATAGTTTAAATGGTACTTTAAATTTTAAAATTTGCTTTGGATGTCTAGCAACGTCTAAAGCCTCGCCTTTTTCATCAAATAATTCTGTAATCGTCATGATTTGAGTGTCAATTTTAGGACCAAAGAATTCGACGCGCTCTCCCACACGGAAATGATTTCGTTGTTGTAATGTCACTTCATTGGTTTCTTCATTATAATCTAAAACAAGTCCGATAAACTCTTGAGTTGGATGCTCATCACGATTATTAAACATTTGTTCTTCATGAGATGGAATCCCTTCAAAGAATGCTGGCGCTGTTTCACGGTTAGCACATTTTGATAATTCGACTAATAAGGCTTCATTGAAGACAAAGTTATCTGGATCTTCACAATATAAGTCAATTAATTTGCGATAGGTGCTCACAACGGTTGCAATGTAATGAATGGATTTCATGCGTCCTTCAATTTTCAAACTATCAATTCCTAATTCAATCATTTCAGGAATTGATTTCAATAAATTTAAATCCTTTGGACTCATCGCAAATTTAATGTCATCTTCTTTGAATAAGCGTGTGGTTTCGTTTTCTTGTTCTTTGACTAAATCATATTCCCAACGGCAAGATTGACAACATCCTCCACGATTTGAATCGCGTGCTGTCATATGATTTGATAAGGTACAACGTCCAGAATAAGCGATACACATCGCACCATGAACAAAAGCTTCAATCTCAACATCTGTTTTATCCATGATTTCTTTAATTTCTTCTTTTGTTGTTTCACGGGCTAATACAACACGATGTAAGCCCTCTTGTTCCCAAAACTTAATGGCCATGTAATTCATCGTGGATTGTTGTGTACTTAAATGAACCTCAACATTTGGTGCGACACGTTTACATGTCTCAATAATTAATGGATCCGCCACAATGATTCCCGCTACACCGATTTCACCTAAAGCAGTTAAATAGTCTTCAAGTCCCACCATATTCTCGTTATGAGCAATAATATTCGTGGTAATATAGATTTTTGAACCATATTGATTGGCAAATTCAACTCCCTCTTTGATTTCTTCAAGAGAGAAGTTTTGAGCATTTGAACGTAGTCCAAATTCGCGTCCACCAATAAAAACTGCATCTGCACCATACATCACAGCAATTTTTAATTTTTCAAGTGATCCGGCTGGAGCTAATAATTCTGGTTTTTTAACGATGACACGTTTTCCATCAACAATTGCTGATACTGGAGTTCTCGCCATAGTGTCCACCCCTTTTTAATATTATTTATGTTTATAAATTGAAGGTTTATAGAAGAAACCTCGATCTAACTGTCGATTATTCGGTTGAATTTCTTCTAATTTTTTGTATAAGGCACGCCCTATTTGATTGTATTTCTCACGATTTTCAATACACATGTCAATGGCTAAACGGTAAGCTTTTGTGACATTTAATAAATACTCACTTGATTTCAATACGCCATCGATACGGAAACTATCCACACCAACCTCAATAAATTCAGCTAAATCATCAATCATGCAAACATCGCTTCCATTGAAAATATGAGTTCCTTGTTGATCTTCAAAAATAGGATAATATAGCTTTCGCTCTGGATCAAATAATTGTAGCCCTTCTTCACGCGTCTGAACTTTTTCTACAACTTGTCCTTGGAATTTTAAATAATTCCCCACTAAATTGCGTCGAGAATGGAACATACAAATCGCACCATGAACTAAAATCTCAATCTCACCTTTAGCGAATGTTTTTGTCTCAATAACAGATTCTTTCATCATTTCAGGTGCTAAAACCGTACGTTCTACCCCACGATCATACCAATAATTTACTGTGAAGTAATTGGTTCCTAATGTTTCACTACTCCAATGAAGGCTCATCTGAGGCGCTACTTCTTTAGCAATCATGTAAGCCCCTGGATCTGAAAAGCGAAGCGCATCAATCGGTAATGATTTTATTTCTTGAATATATGTTTTCAAATCATCTAACAAGCTATTTGGCATTAAAGCATTGATAGCAACATATACTTTTTTATTATATTGCTTAATTAACTCAACGGCTTCACGTAAATCATTTAATTTGAATTCACCAGCTAAACGTAATCCAAATTTTTCTTCACCAATGATAAACGCGTCTGCACCTGCCTCAATTAAATCTTTAATCTCATGGATATCATGAGGTGTTACAATCAATTCTGGTTTTTTCATTTTATCAACTCACTTTATCATTTATGACAATATACGATTATAAACTACTTTAGCTTTCTTTTCAAACTAATTGCTACGCCATCACCAATTGGTAATAACAGGGTGTCATAATCTGGATGATTGGCTAACCAATCATTATAACGGTTAATTTTTCGAACTAACTGTTTTAAATTACGGCTTTGTTTTTGATTATTATCAAAAATATGCCCATGGAATAATAAATTATCGCTAATAATCATTCCATCTTCTTTTAATAAAGGTTCATATTTTTCAAAGAACTTCTGATATTGAGCTTTAGCTGCATCAATAAAAATAACATCAAATGGAGCATTAGGAATGTCTTCATTCAAAATTTCTAATGCATCTGCTTTAATTAATGTCACTCGATCTGAGATGGTACTACGTGCGTGATAATTAACAGCCTCTTTATAACGGGATTCATCACGTTCAATCGTCACAACATGACTCTGTGGTAAATGGCGCGCCATCATTAAAGAGGAATAACCGATAGCAGAACCTATTTCTAAAATAGTTTTAGGCTGCTTAACTCGTAGTAATTGTAACATTAATTCAAGACCCTGATCTTGAATGATCGGAACATCATGCTCCTGTGCATATTGTTTCATTTCTAATGATAAGTCATCATGTTGAATTGTTTTAAATCGACTCATTAGTTCTATTAATTGTTCATTCATTGCTCTACCACCTAGTTGAGATTACTGACATACATTTGTGCCCGCTTCATATGAAGGAAGTAAATAGTTTCGATAAAATTTCATATGTTCTTCATATGTTTCAAAGAAATGAGTTTTACCATCTACACATCCATACATGTCAGCTATAAAATAATAATAGTTATTTTCATCAGGATGTAACACGGCTTTAATAGCCTCAATTGACGGGCTACTAACAGGTCCAATTGGAATGCCTGGTGTCACATATGTATTATAAGGGGATTGTACTTTTGTCATCGCTTCCGTTACGCGCTCATTATGTTCATCTAAGGCATAAAGTACCGTCATATCACTTTGTAAATACATACCTGAGTTAATACGATTAAAGAAAACACCAGCTACTATTGGCATTTCTTCTACATTTTGAGTTTCTCCTTCAATGACTGACGCTAGCGAAAAGACTTGATGAATATTAAGCGATGCTTCATCAAACCAAGACTTCACCGGTTCTAATTTCTTTGCTGTCACATCTAGGATTAAGTGTGTGACTTCATCAAGCGTATACACTTGATCTAAAAATGAATAAGTAGCTGGATAAAAATAGCCTTCTAACGGATATCGAATCCCTTCTTTTAAAATATCATCGGTCAAAAACCAATATTCATTCACTAATTGTTTCAAATAATCAATATTTTTCCACTCATTTAAAATATCTTCAGCACTTAAATCAACAATTAAAGATAAGCTAGCTGCTATATATTCTAAATCATAACCTTCTGGAATCACCACTTTTGTGGTATTCGGTTCGACAACATCTCCACTTTCAAATTTTTGATACATTTGCTCTAGTGTCATGGAAGGGGATAACTCATACTCTCCTGCTTGAATATGAGACCAATCATTTAATTTAACAATCAAATTTGCCATCTCGGGATGCTCAATCAATCCAAGTTCTGCTAACTCGCGATTCACACCCTTTGTTGATGTTCCAGGTTGAAGGGTATAATTCATCACTGTTTCATCACTCGGATTCACCGGCTCTTGGGTTTTGACATAAAGGATTCCTAAATACCCCAAAATCCCAGCTAATGCGACAATAAGTGTTATAACGATCCCTAGGATAACCTTCCTCATCTTATCTTCACCTCTACATTATATACACACAAAAACGGACTTAACGTCCGTTTTCGCATCTATTAGATTTTAATTATTCTGCATCCTCATCTTCTTCAGCTAAGAATGTATTAATCACTTCTTCAATCATATCCCACTCAGCATCTGTTTCAACTGGTAATAATTCTCCACCCTCGTTGTTTTCACCAGGGATGTAAGCTGAAACATGTAAATCTACATTTCCTTCTTCATCTTCATTTTCTGCTCCTGCTGGGTAGTAGACAACATATGATTTGTTATAATCATCTGAATCAAATGTAAATAAAATTTCACATAATAATTCATTTCCATTTTCATCGATTACTGTTAATTGATTTTCATCTAACATTTTGGTCACCTCTTATAAGATTTACACGAATGAACGTGCTTGATTTGAATCTAAATAACTCTGTAAAATAATGGTTGCTGCCATTTTATCAACCACTTTTTTTCGCTTATTGCGACTAACATCAGCTTGAATGAGGACACGTTCAACTTGCATAGTAGTCAATCGTTCGTCCCATAGAATAACCGTGACATTCGTTGCTTCTTCAAGTTTCTTAGCAAACTCTTGTGTCACTTGTCCTCGTTCTCCAATCGAACCATTCATATTTTTAGGTAACCCTAAAACGATTTTCGAAATTTTATGAGTTTTTACTAATTCTTGAACGTGTTGAATTGCTTTTTTATAATGATTTTCCTCAAATCGGAAAGTCTCAACACCATGGGCCATCATTCCAAGGGCATCACTAATGGCGATTCCACACGTGCGAGTTCCTAAATCTAATCCTAAAATTTTCACTTTTTCGTCTCTACAAACTTTTCAAGTAAAACTTCAATGATTTCATCACGTTCAATTTGCTGAATTTTGTTTCGAGCCCCTTGATAGCTCGAAATATAAGCTGGATCTCCTGAAATTAAGTATCCAACCACTTGGTTAATCGGATTATAACCTTTTTCTTTTAATGCATCGAATACATCTGTCAAAATAATTTCAACCGCTTGATTTTGGTTCAATTTATTTTGTAGTAAATCGTCTAGCATCATTGTTTGATTCGAGATCATGCAACTCACCACCCATAAATAGTTCTTAACTTTATTTTACAATAATGTTAATGGGATGAAAAGAATTATAAATTATTTTTTAACCATTCATCGACATTCTTTAATGCCTCTTCAATTTTTGTTGCATCTTTAGCGCCGGCTTGAGCCATATCTGGGCGTCCGCCTCCGCCTCCACCACAAATCGTTGCGACTTCTTTAACAATTTTCCCTGCATGTACCCCTTGTTTCACATAATCTGGCGTTACACCACAAGAGATTGCAACCTTACCATCTACTGCACTTGCTAACACAATAACTGCCGATGATAACTGTTGTTTAAATTCGTCAACCATTTGACGTAAATGGTTCATATCCACATCAACTAAGTTCGCAGTTAACACTGTAATTCCTGCTACCTCACGTGTATTATTAACAATTTCCTTCATTTTTAAATGAGATAATTTAGATTTTAATGAATCATTTTCACGATGCGCTTCTTTTAACTCATCTAAAATCCCTTCAACACGTTCTTCAAGTAATGCTGGTTTTGTTTTTAATGTCTCAGATACCGCTGCAAATCGTTCAATAAATGAATTCATGTATTGATAAGCTCCCTTACCCGTCACCGCTTCAATACGTCGAGTTCCAGCTCCAATTCCTGATTCTGAAATGATTTTAAATAAACCAATTTCAGAGGTGTTTGAAACATGACATCCACCACAAAGCTCAATGCTATAGTCTCCTGCTTTGACAACGCGTACCGTTTCACCATATTTTTCACTAAATAACGCCATTGCTCCCATTTGCTTTGCTTCTTCAATACTTTTTTCAAACACTTCAACTGGAATAGAAGCCCAAATCTTCTCGTTAACAATCGCTTCAATACGTTGTAATTCTTCTGACGTCAACCCTTGCATGTTGGTGAAGTCAAAACGTAAACGATCAGCAGATACTAATGATCCAGCTTGGTTTGCATGCGCACCAATAACATCTTTTAATGCTTGGTGTAATAAGTGAGTCGCTGTATGATTTTTTGTTAAATCTAAACGATTCTCAACTTGAACTTGGCAAACAACCTCATCATTTAATGATAATGTTCCGTCTACTTGTACACTGTGTAAATGCTGTCCATTTGGAGCTTTGATAACATCTGTTACCATCACATTTGCAGCAGAGGTTGTCATCATCCCTGTATCTGCTACTTGTCCTCCACTTTCAGCATAAAATGGAGTAGTATCTAAAATGACTTGTCCAGCTCCAGTTAATGAATCAACCACTTCCCCATTTTGTAGTAATAAAATAACGTTTGATGTTGTTGATAATTGATGATATCCTACAAATTTAGAAGGGGTTTTAAAGCTCATTAAAGCAGCATTTTGTGAATGCATACTTTCAACATCTTCACGAGCATTACGAGCACGTTCACGTTGTGCTTCCATTTGGGCATCGAACCCTTCTTTATCAACTGTAAATCCAGCTTCTTCTGCATATTCTAAAGTTAATTCATATGGGAATCCGTACGTATCATATAACATGAATGCGTCTTTGCCACTAATTGTTTTATCTTCACATTTAGCAATTAAATCCGTCAAGATTTTTTCTCCATCTGCTAATGTTTGACGGAAGCGATCTTCTTCAGATTTAATCACTTTTTGAACTAACTCAATTTTATCGCAAACATATGGGTAATAATCTTTCATAATATCTGCTACAACAGGAACTAATTCATACATGAAAGCACGATCAATTCCTAATTTTTTTCCATAACGAACAGCACGACGTAATAAACGGCGTAAGACGTATCCGCGTCCTTCATTAGAAAGAAGTGCTCCATCTGCTACTGCAAAAGTTACCGTACGAACATGGTCAGCGATCACTTTAAATGCCGTTGCTGTTTCTTGTGTATATTTTACACCAGACATTTCTTCCGTCGCACGAATGATTGGCATGAATAAGTCTGTGTCAAAGTTTGTTTCAACGCCTTGAATCACACAAGCCATACGCTCAAGACCCATTCCAGTATCTATATTTTTATTTGGTAACATAGGATATTCACTACGATCTAATCCTTCTTTTGAATTATATTGAGAAAATACAATGTTCCAAATTTCAATATAACGATCATTTTCAATATCTTCTTCTAATAAACGGATTCCAATATTTTCTGGATCATATTTTGTTCCACGATCATAGAAAATTTCAGTGTTTGGTCCACATGGTCCTTCTCCGATTTCCCAGAAGTTATATTCTAATTTCACAATGTGATCAGGCGAAACACCTAATTTGATCCATAAATCATATGTTTCTTGATCGGTTGGATAAACGGTTACATATAATAATTCTTTATCGAATCCAAACCATTCTTTTGATGTTAATAATTCCCATCCCCATGTCACTGCCTCTTCACGGAAATAGTCTCCAATCGAGAAGTTTCCTAACATCTCGAAGAACGTATGATGACGAGCCGTTTTCCCAACATTTTCAATATCGTTTGTACGAATTGATTTTTGAGCATTTGTAATACGTGGGTTATTTGGAATTTCACGTCCATCAAAGTATTTTTTTAAAGCTGCAACCCCACTATTAATCCATAATAATGAAGGGTCATTAATTGGAACTAATGGTGCTCCTGGTTCGATCATGTGTCCTTTTGATTTAAAGAAATTTAAGTACATTGAACGAATCTCTGATCCTGTCATGTATTTCATTTTGTTCACCTCTTTTAAAAATGAGTATAAAAAAAGCCCTTATTTGATATAAGGACGTATTGAACGCGGTACCACCTTAATTTTGTTTTTTAAGTAAACTAAAAAAACAACTCTTTGAAACAGATAACGGCGAAAACCGACAGACTTTAACTGTACTCCAGAAGTAGCTTTCGAGCATTGATTGTTAGGATTTATCTCAGCCAAGAAATCCCTCTCTGTGAAACGTTCAATTTTCTACTTTCTTCTATCAACATTTTGTTATTCGACTCTATTTTATCGATTTTATCAAGATGTTTCAAGCTTTTTTTATCCAATTTGATAAATTATTAAATTGAAAAGAAAGCTTATACACAAAAAAGAACTCTCTCGATTGAGAGAGTTCTTTTTTAAAATGGCATTCTATCGTGTAGGTAGTGTTGCCAACAATCCATTTGCTTACGATATTTTCTAGATTGTTTTTTAAATTGTTTTTGATAGTAACGAGGATCTTCATAATACATAAGTGTTGCCACTAAAGCCATTAAAAACATAACAAGTACAAGAATTTTCTTCATCATTTCACCTCAGTTCAAAGATTACAATCTTTAGTTTGAGTGATTTATGATTTTTTATGTTATCTATCTGCACAAAATTTAATCAATTAATCCATTAAATCATACGGTGTGATCCCTTCTAATCCTTCTTCATCTAGGTAATCAAATGGAATATCATGTTCTTTAAAATAATCAGCAAAAGGATTTTCCTTTATCGGTTTTGTTTGATTTAGTTGAAAGCGAAGTTTCAACGTCGTTTGACGTTCTTCTCCCTCATTTTTAACCCCCTTCTCAAGTGCTAAATACTCTCCAATGATAATTAAAGATTTTTTAGCCCGTGTAATGGCGGTATAAATCAACTTTTTTTGTAACATGACGTGATAGGCATGCGTAATCGGTAAAATAACAATCGGATACTCAGACCCTTGTGACTTATGAACCGACACGCAATAGGCATGCGTTAAATTTTGAAGATCGCCCTTTTTGTACGTCACTTCCTTAGTTTCAAAACAAGCAATTAACTTCTCTTCTTTATCATCATTTTCATTTTTATAAGAAATTCCAATGACTTCTCCAACATCCCCATTCATAATTCCTGTTTCCGGATGATTGGCTAATTGGAGTACCTTATCGCCAATTCGAAAAACCTTGGATCCAAATGTCATTTCTCGCTTATCATCTGCTGGTGGATTGAAAATATCCTGTAACATCACATTCAGATTGTCAATCCCACAATCCCCACGGTACATGGGAACTAAAATTTGAATATCACTTGCTGTATATCCTTTTTGAATGGCATTTAGAACAATTTGTTTTAGATAACTTGCAATCACCTGATGCCCACATTCAACATATAGACGATCCGGCTTTTTATCTTTAAGATCCGTTGGGAGATGATTATTTTTCACTGCATGTGCGAATGAAATAATGGACGAATCCTGCGCCTGTCGATGAACCGTTTCAAGCCGTGTCAGAGGAATCACACCACTTTCAATTAAATCTTTTAACACCTGCCCTGGTCCCACAGAAGGCAATTGATTATCATCACCGACAATAATCACTTGCGCACCCGTTGGAATGCTTTGAAATAATTGAAAGGCTAATAAGGTATCAAGCATGGAGCTTTCATCGATAATAATTAATTTATATTCCAGTTGAGCATATTCATCATGTTGAAAAACGCCATCTACTCCATACCCAAGTAAACGATGAATGGTAGATGACTTTAAGCCCGTTGTTTCACTCATTCGTTTAGCAGCTCGACCAGTAGGCGCTGCCAAAGCAATGGGATACTTTTTCTCACTTGTTGCATATTTAGACGGATCTAAATCCACATCGTGTAACATCGAATACGCCTTTAAAATACCTTGAACAACTGTTGTTTTTCCTGTTCCCGGGCCACCCGTGATAATGCTAACTGGTTCCTTTAACGCCATCAAAATCGCTTCTTCTTGTTCTTTTGAATAGGTAATAGCTAATTCTTTTTTTAATTCGTTTAAACATTGTGGCGCTTTCTCTTGATTTTCAACTTTAGACGTTAAAAGTCGCTCTATAGAATCAACAATCCCTTTTTCACTATTGACAAGCAACGGAATAAATAAAAAGTCCCCTTCGATATAAATTTTTTTCTTTTTAATCAGTTCATTAATTTGAGATTCAATTTGCGCAAAATCCAGAAGCTGGGTTGATTTTTGATTTAAATACTGTAAAGCACTTTGAAGCAACTGCTTTTGGTACACATACGTATGACCTTTTTGGATGGCAATTTGATCAATGACATAAAGCAAAGCCGCACGAATTCGACGTGGATCATCTAATGAGATCCCTAGACGTCTTGCAAGCTCATCTGCTTTCAAAAACCCAATCCCCTCAATATCATCAATTAAACGATACGGATTTTCATTGATAATTTCAAGGGCCTGATATTGATATTTTTTGAAAATTTTCATGACTAACTTAGGACTTAAATCATAGCCGTAAAGAGGAGCTAATATCTGTTCTGTCCCCTGTTGATCAATCAGTGTCGAATAAAGTTTATCTGCTAATTTTTTGGATAATTTGGGCACCTCATCAAGCGCCTGTCGATTACGTAAAATGACATCGATAGCATTATCACCTAATACATCCACAATCTTTTCAGCTGTTTTTTGTCCAATTCCTTCAAAAATATCACTACTCAAATAATGAACAAGCGAAGACTTCCCTTGCACATTAACCGAATCATAAGACGTGGCTTGATATTGCCAACCATAACGAGGATGTTCAATTAACTTCCCCTTAAAGCGGTATGTTTTATGTGAAACGAGTTTTGGAAAATAACCCGAAATCGTAATTTTCTCATATTTTTTATGCTCACTTAACCCTAGTTGATTCACTATCTTATCATCAACGGGTTTTAAAGCTTTTTGCATTAAATCTAAATCTTCACCATGTTCTAAGACAAGTAGCGTTCCAATTGAGAAGCCATTATCTTCATTAAAAAATATATGATCTAAAAAAACACCTTTAATGTATCCGGCTTCTCCCATCCTCACAAACTCCTCTCTTAGTATTGGCGAGCCTCTTTATCTTTATATGCAACTTCAATACGCCCTCCACCTAAACAAACCTCATCTAAATAAAAGACAGCCGCTTGCCCTGGCGTCACCGCACGAACAGGTTCTAGCATTTTAACGTTTAAGGTTTCATCATCAATCCAAGTCAATTCAACCGGAATATCAGGTTGACGATATCTAAATTTAGCCGTACAACGATAAGTTCCAACAAATCGCTCACTTGGAATCCAGTTAACATTTGAAACTAATGCTTCATCCGCATAAACGTATTCATGATCAAATCCTTGTCCGACTAGTAAAACATTATCTTTTAAATTCTTCCCAATTACGAACCAAGCATCCCCTTTTCCGCCGATTCCAAGACCTTTACGTTGTCCAATCGTATAATACATTAAACCGATATGCTCCCCCACAACTTCTCCCTCTAAAGTACGCATCTGTCCAGGTTGAGCGGGTAAGTAGTTTTGTAAAAACTGTGTAAAGTTACGTTCCCCAATAAAACAAACTCCCGTTGAATCCTTTTTCTTTGCCGTTGCTAGATCTAATTTCTCTGCAATCGCACGAACTTCAGATTTTTGCAATTCACCAACTGGGAATAACGTTTTACTTAGCTGGGCTTGTGTTAATTGACTCAAGAAATACGTTTGATCTTTATTATTATCAAGCCCACGTAACATTTGAACTTCACCCTCATGTGAAACACGTGCATAATGTCCCATCGCAATGTAATCACATCCAAGATTCATTGCATAATCTAAAAATGCCTTAAATTTCACTTCTTTATTACACATAATATCTGGATTTGGTGTACGTCCAGCACGATATTCATCTAAAAAGTACATGAAAACACGATCCCAATATTCTTGAACGAAATCGACGCGGTGTAGCTTAATTCCTAATTGATCGGCCACTGCTTTTGCATCATTATAGTCAACTTCTTGTGGGCACACCTCATCATTTAGCGTTGGGTTTCCTAAAACGTCAGCATTAGCTGCACTATCCCAGTTACGCATAAATACACCTTCTACTTCGTAACCTTGCTCTTTTAATAAATACGCTGCGACTGATGAATCCACACCACCAGACATCCCAACGATGACTTTTTTACCTTTATTTGCACTCATGTCTGAGACCTCCATTACAACATAATCAAAACATAAATCTTTACTACATAATCTTAAACCTCAGGAAGATACTTTTATTATCGCCCCTCCTTAATAAGATATATTCTTATATTATAAGCAAAAATAGCAAGATAAGCAAATCTATGTCTTATCTTGCCCTAAAAATAAACAAAAAGACAGGAGCTCCTGTCTTTTTGTTTATTTTAACGTTTTCCTTTATCGTAAGGTTCCCCAGCTGCCTTTGGTCCGACAATATTACGACTAAATACAACTAAAGCGACTAATGTCATCACATATGGTAACGCGTTATAAAACTCCATCGGAATTTCAAATGATTTTAACGTATCATTAATTAAAGCTAATTGCCCTAATGTTTTCATAAATCCAAAGAAGAACGAAGCGAATAATACGGTCCATGGATTCCATTTACCAAAAATTAAAGCTGCTAATGCTAAGAATCCAAGCCCTGCAACCGATCCGTTAAATTCTCCAGATGTGGTAACAATAATTAAAGCGCCTCCGATTCCCGATAGGAATCCAGATGCTAACACACCAAAATAACGCATTTTATAAACATTAATCCCCATTGAATCAGCTGCTTGTGGATGTTCTCCACACGCGCGCAGACGTAATCCAAAAGATGTTTTAAAGACAATATACCAAGTTAAAACCACTAATCCTAATACAATAAAAGTGGTTAAATACATCTTGCTAAAGAATAAAGGTCCAATAATAGGAATATCCGATAAGATTGGGGCATCAAAACGTGAGACACCTTTGAGGATACTAATATTTTGAGATCCTGTTAAAGTACGTGCTAAGAAAATAGTTAGCGCGGGTGCTAATAAGTTAATAGCAGTTCCTGAAATAACTTGATCGGCCTTAAGATTAATACTCGCATACGCATGTAATAAAGAGAATAAACATCCCGCTACTCCACCAAGTAAAATTCCAATCCAAATCGTTGAATCACTACCCTGATAAGCTTGATTGATATAAAATGCAGTCGTGAAAGCCCCAATGACCATTAAACCTTCTAATCCAATATTAACGACTCCACTGCGTTCACTAAATAATCCACCTAATGCTGTGACTAACATCGGTGCTGTAAACGCAAGAGCATACGGCATCATTGCCACAATAAATTCCCACATTATTTAACACCTCCATCTTTTCTCTTCGGTGCTACTTTTTTAAAGAAACTTTGAATTAATAAAGCAATCGCTGAGAAGTAAATAATTGTTGAAATAATAATATCAATTAACTCTTTTGGGACAGCTGTCATTGCTTGCATGAATTCTCCTCCTACCTTCATAAATCCAAATAAGAAAGCAGATAAGAAGACACCAATTGGTGTATTTAATCCAAGTAACGCAACGGCAATTCCATCAAATCCTTGCGTTGGTAAAACACCAATTTTAACATGATTCGTATAACCAACATAATAGGTCGCTCCTGCAAGACCTGCTAAACATCCGGCAATAATCATTGAAAGAATGATATTACGTTTAACTTTCATCCCTGCGTAATGTGCCGCATCTGGATTAAATCCAACAGCCTTTAATTCATATCCAAACGTCGTTTTATCTAAAATTAACCAAACAACAAGGCAAGCCAAAATCGCTAAAATAAATCCAATATTGATCGATGAACCATCAAAAAGTGATGTCATCCAAGCCGTTTTTAATGATGCTGTCTCACTAATGGTTGCAGATTCTGTGCTATATTTTCCTGGAATAAATGTCGTTACGCCATATTGAACCATCCAAAGTGCAATATAATTCATCATAATTGATGTCACAACTTCGTGAATTTTAAATTTTGCTTTTAATAAACCTGGGATAATCGCCCAAACTCCACCTGCTAACATCGCGACTAACACCACCACTGGTAGATGAATAAAACGAGGTAAATCAAGGATAATCCCACAGTAAACCGCTGCAAAACCACCGACTAACATTTGACCTGAAACCCCAATATTAAATAATCCAGTTCTAAAGGCAAATGCCACTGATAATCCCGTTAAAACTAATGGTGTCATCTGCAATAAAGTATTTCCAAACTGTTTTAAGTTTCCACTCATGATGCCTTTAAATCCACCTTGGAATAAATACGAAAATCCTTCTGCTGGGTTATACCCTAAACATAATAAAACAATAAATCCAATGATGAAGCCAAGAATAACAGAAGCAAAAGGTGCCAATTTTTTTTGAACATTGTCATCCGCTAGACTAAAATTAATCTTTTTCATTATTCCTCACCTCTTTGTTTACCTGCACCGGCCATTAATAATCCAATTTCTTTTTCATTTGTGTTGGCTGTTTCTAAAATCGCAACAATTTCACCTTCATAAATAACAGCGACGCGATCTGAAACATTTAAAATTTCATCAAGTTCTAACGAGATAAGTAAAACGCCACGTCCTTTGTCACGTTCTGCAATTAATTCTCGATGAACATATTCAATAGCTCCTACATCGAGACCACGAGTCGGTTGTGCTGCGATTAACAACTTCGGTGAACGAACTACTTCACGTGCAATAATTGCCTTTTGTTGATTCCCACCTGACATACTACGTGTAATAGTGGTGCTACCCTGTCCACTGCGAACATCGAATCGTTCAATTAACTGCTCTGACTGTTCACGAATAGCTTGTCGGTTTAGGAAGCCACCTTTACTAAATGAGGGCTGATAATAGGTTTGTAAAATAAAGTTATCTTCTAATGAATAATCTAAAACTAATCCATGCTTATGACGATCCTCTGGGATGTGCCCAATTCCTGCCTCAGTACGTTTTCGAACTGGTAATTTACTAATATCATTTCCAGCTAATTTCACTATTCCTGAATCAGCAGGTTTTAATCCTGTAATAGCTTCGATTAATTCACTTTGACCATTTCCTTCAATTCCAGCAACACCTAAAATTTCACCTTCATGGACCGTCAAAGATAAATTTTTAAGTGCTGAAACGCCACGATTGTTTTTAACCGTTAGATTTTCAACTTGTAAAACAGGGGCTCCAACTTTAGCCGCGTCTTTATCTAGTTTAAACGTTACTTGACGCCCAACCATTAAATCAGCCAATTCTTGCTCTGAAGTATCAGCCACTACGACTGTTCCAATCCCTTTTCCTTTTCGGATAATGGTACAATGCTTCGCCACTGCTTTAATTTCTTTCAATTTATGTGTAATCACAATAATAGATTTACCTTCAGCGGTTAACTGACGCATAATTTCCATTAAATGTTCAATTTCTTGTGGTGTTAAAACAGCTGTTGGCTCATCAAAAATTAAAATTTCAGCATTTCGATATAACATTTTTAAAATTTCAACACGTTGTTGCATTCCAACTGAAATATCTTCAATTTTAGCATACGGGTCAACATGTAAGTTATAACGTTCTGATAATTCAGCTACACGTTTAGCTGCCTTTTTGATATTGATACGCCCACCAAATAGCTTCGGTTCATTACCTAGAACGATATTTTCGGTAACCGTAAAATTATGAACTAACTTAAAATGCTGATGGACCATCCCAATTCCTAACTCAGTTGCGACATTTGGGTCTGTAATCTTAACTTCTTTTCCGCGAACTTTAATACATCCTTCTTCTGGCTTATATAGTCCAAATAGAACACTCATCAGTGTTGATTTACCAGCGCCATTTTCTCCTAAAAGGGCATGAATTTCTCCTGGTTCAACTTGCAGTGTAATATTATCATTGGCTTTAATCCCTGGAAATTCTTTTGTGATGTTCAACATTTCAATCACGTATTCCATGATTTAACCCCTTTCTTTTTTATGATAACGTATCCAATGTCGGTGATAATGAACTCCATGGTATACTCTCTTACTTAGTATGTGTTAAATCCTATTCTTATTATTTACTTTAAAAAAAGTACGCCTGTGAACAGGCGTACTTCGTTTAACAAACAATCAATAGTATTTAAATGAATTATTTAAAGTTAATATTGCTTGCGTCATATCCTAATTCTGCTAACATTAATTCTAATTCTTCTGCAGAAGTTGGAGCAACTACTGTACCTGCTTTGATAGCTTCGAATACTTCATTTGTTTTGGTAGTTGTATCTTCTGTTAAGTTTGGATTCACTTCAGGTAATCCAATTCCATTTGTTTTAGCATCCATTGTGATGACTTGCCCACCTGGGAAGTTTCCATTTACAAATGCATCAATGTTTTCATAAGCTGCATTATCAATACGTTTGATGGCAGAAGTTAAGATAACAGATTTACCATTTGACATGACACCTTCTTCATATTGGTCTACGTCAACTCCAATCACATAAACTTCTTCACCGGCTTCTGCACGAGTTTTAGCTTCATTGATAACACCATTTCCAACTGCACCAGCTGCTACGAACACAATATCGATTCCTTTATCGTACATTCCACCAGCTTGCGCTTGTCCACCTTGAACATCAGTGAATGTTCCATTGTATAAATAATCAGCTACTTCAACTTCTAATCCATAAGTAGCATTCGCGTAAGCAACACCTGCTACATATCCGAATCCGAATTTTTCAACAGCAGGAATTTTCATTCCTCCAATGAATCCAACTTTTCCTGTTTGTGTTTGTAAAGCGGCTGCAACACCTGCTAAGAATCCAGCTTCTTGCTCAGCAAAGTAAATCGCAACTGTATTTTCAGCCATCTCAGCCGGTTGTCCATCTAAAATGATGAATTTTGTATCTGGGTTTGCAACTTGTAATTCGTTGATTGCTTCTTCAAATTTGAATCCAGGAGCAACAATAATTTGATTTCCTGACATGATTAAATTATCTGCTGCACTTAAGTAGTCTTCTTTCGCTTCCCCACCTGGTTGAACATATTTCACTTCAACACCTGTGTGATCAGCTGCATATTGTTGGATTCCAGCCCAAGTTCCTTGGTTAAATGATTTGTCATCAATGGTTCCTGAGTCTGTCATCATCCCAACTTTTACAGTCGTTTGATTTCCAGTTTGAGGTGTTTCAGTTTTTGCTTCTTCTGCTCCTCCACAAGCAGTTAGTCCAACTGTAGCACACATTGCAACAGCAAACATAGAAAGTAATTTTTTCATTTGTATGGCCTCCTCATATTTTATACATCTTAAGTTTAACAGAAAAGCTATTTAATGTAAATATTTTGTCGCTTTTTGTTAAGTATAAATTGTATTAAAAGACCAAATATTACTTTTCTTTTTTAAAACTACGATTAAGTTTTAAGTTGATTGCATTGAATATGTTTTTAAAATGATTCCTCCCAATCTAAAAATAGGCGCCTAACATAAAAGCTTTTAAAGAAGGAATAATCTTTCTTTAAAAGCTTTTATAAATGATCTAATTATAATTTATTAGGCTAGCATCATATTGATACTCAGCTAAAAAGGCTGTTAATTCTTCAGCTGTCTTAGGAACACTTAACTGATCATTTTTCATCAAGTTAAGTGCTGCTTCTATTTTTTCTAATGTCTCAGTTGTTAAATTAGGATTTTCTAAAGGAATCCCAACTCCATTTGCTTTTGCATCCATAATGATCACCTCTCCACCACGAAATTCACTTTGAGCAATATCATCCAATGCATCATAAGCCGCATTATCAATTCGCTTAATCGCAGAAGTTAGGATAACTGATTGGTCATCTCCTAATTTTCCCTCCTCATATTGATCAATATCAACCCCAATTACATACACCTCTTCCTGATTCTCAGTACGTGCTTTGGCCTCATTAATCACACCATTTCCAACGGCAGCTGCCGCTGAGAAGATAATATCCACCCCTTTATCGTACATGCCTCCGGCCATCATTTGCCCACCTTGTACATCATAAAAGGTCCCTTGAAATTGATAATCAGTCACTATCGTCTTCGTTCCATACAATTGATTAGCATAAGCAACACCCGCTACATAGCCTCTTCCAAATTTTTCAACAGCTGGTATTTTCATTCCACCTATAAAAGCAACTTTTTCTGTTTTAGATTGAAGAGCTGCCGCCATTCCAACTAAAAATCCAGCTTCATTTTCTGCAAAATAGATAGACATTGTATTAGGACTTTCTACAGATGGTTGCCCATCTAATAAAACAAATTTAACTTCTGGATTTTCTTGTTGTAATTTCGTAATCGCCTCTTCAAATTTAAATCCTGGTGCAATGACAATGTTACTACCTGCCATGATTAAATTATCACCTGATGTGACATAATCTTCCGTTGTTTCGCCTGACGGTTGAACAAACTGTGCCTTTACACCTTCATGATCCTCAACGTAACGTTGGATTCCTTCCCACGTTCCTTGATTAAACGACTTATCATCGATGCTTCCCGAGTCAATCAACATTCCAATTTTTAACGCTTCTTCACTCTTTGATGAATTGTTACAAGCGACTAATACAAAGCTAAGTATTAAAAAAAATAGAATGCTTATACTATTTTTTTTCATAGTTGAACCTCCTTTTATGACATTTTTTTATCTTCTTTTATTATTCATCAAATTCACTGACTTATTACTTATTTTCCACAAACATCAAAAAAAGAGGGGATATCAATCTTCCTCTTTTTTTAAATTATTGAGTTAAATCAGTTGAAACGACAATTTCTCCCGAGATAATTTTTTCCTGATAGTCCTGAACGATACTAACAGTATTCCCTTCTAACTGCTCATTTTCTAAGGTCACCCTAACGCCCCCGTTTTCAAGCCCTAAAATGAGCTGATTTCCAAGCGTAAATTCTTGTGTTAACCACCCATTTAAAAGATTAGAAACTGCGACGTCAACATTTTTCAAAACGGATGTTAATACCACTGAGTTTCCATTTGAAAGACGACCTTCTTCTAATAAATCGATGACTGAATTTATCACCCATACAGGACGATGATTTTGTGTATACTGTTTCGCCACTTCAATGACATCATGTTGTAAAGAACCTACCCTCTCGAATACAATATCATGATGATCATCATACAAGCTTTTAACGACCTGCTTTAAATCAACTGTTGAAATTGATTTTAAAATATATTTTTCTGTTACTTCAATATCAGAACGAACGGCTTTAGCACCTGCTATAAATCCACAACCATATTTGTTCTCTACTGATGAATCATCTGCATAGCCTAAATAAGCAATCTTATTGGTATTCGTTTGTAAAGCAGCTATGACTCCTGCTAAAAAGGCTGCAGATTCTTCATGAAATTTAACTCCAAATACATTTGATGACTTCGTGTAATAGTCAAAGGTTAAAAAAACAATATCCGGATAATTATTGATGATGGTTTCAAGTTCTTTCTCATATGTTGAATTCGGTATTAAAATCAATTGCGCCCCACTTGCAATTAATTGATTCACCGTATTTAAATAACTATTTGCATTATTTTCTTTGGGTGTTTCCACTTCAAATTTAATTTCAGGATATTCCCTATTCAATTCCTTACTTATCTTTTGAAGTAATTCACGATTTAAATCTTGATGGGGATCATCTACTAAGCCAACTTTCAATTTCGTCGCCACTTCAACCACTTGGCGTGTCATAGGTTGTTGATCCTCTTGTTCTTCGCTAACCGTCTCAATTGAAATAGGCTGTAGTAATTTAATACTGCTCGTCTCCTCTTCACCTGTTTGAAATGTACCTAGACTCTGATTGAATGGTTGACATCCCGTACAAAGCAAAAGACTCATTGCAAAGGTTGCAATCGCCACTCGCTTTTGATTAAGCCCCATTTATAAAACCCCTTTCATCAGCACTCTTTTATTTTATCACATCTCTTATGTCTAATTAAATCATATTTTGTATCATATGCTTTCCCCTGACATAAAAATGTCAACTCGGCGCTTTTACGATGAAACTATTTCAAATTCGACATTAATTCTTGACACTGCCCCTCTGACATCAAGACCTCACGTGGCTTACTTCCTTCACTTGGACCAATTAATCCTGCCGATTCTAAATCATCCACAATTCTAGCTGCACGATTATATCCAATACGGAAACGTCTTTGTAAGAGCGAAGCTGAAACTTTTTTACTTTCAATAATATAAGATAACACTTCTCTCATCAGTGGATCTTCCATCGTATTGCTTTCACTTTGCCCTTGTTCTAAATTTTCTAAGAAATCTTGTTTAATCTCCTCATGTTGGACTTGATTCTTAATAAACTCTACAATTCGAACAACTTCTTCATCCGAAATAAACGCACCTTGCACACGCGTTGGATTTGAAGCTCCCATTGGTAAAAATAACATATCCCCTTTTCCGAGTAACTTCTCCGCTCCTGGCATATCAATAATCGTACGTGAATCGACAGCCGATGAAACACCGAACGCAATACGAGATGGGATATTCGCCTTAATAACTCCGGTAATGACATCTACTGAAGGTCGTTGTGTTGCGATAATCAAATGAATTCCAGCAGCACGTGCCATTTGAGTTAATCGCATAATACACTCCTCTACTTCTTTTGACGCAACCATCATTAAATCCGCTAACTCGTCAATAATTACCACAACAAATGGTAAAACCGTCTTTTTAATTTCATTCATCTCATTTTGATGACGAACATAATCATTATAACCTTCAATATTACGAGTTCCACTCTCACTGAACAATTCATAGCGATATTCCATTTCCGTCACCACTTTTTTTAACGCAAGAGACGCAAGGCGTGGATCCGTCACAACTGGTGCTAATAAATGTGGAACCCCATTGTAACCATTTAACTCTACCTTTTTCGGGTCAATCATTAACATCTTCACTTCATTCGGAGTCGCACGCATTAAGATACTACAAATAATTGTATTAATACAAACTGACTTTCCTGAACCTGTTGCGCCTGCTACAAGTAAGTGAGGCATTTTATTTAATGGTGAATACACTGTTTTTCCCGAGATATCTCGTCCGAGAACCATTAAAAGTTTTTCTGATTGCTGTTTTTGCGGAACTTCCTTTACAATCTCCTTAAATGTCACTAGCGTTTGTTTAGGATTTGGAACTTCAATCCCAATAGCAGACTTTCCTGGAATAGGAGCCTCGATTCGAATCCCTTTCGCCGCAAGTGCTAAGGCGATATCATCGGTTAAGCCAATAATTTTACTAACTTTTACACCGACATTTGGTAAAATTTCAAATCGTGTGACAGCAGGTCCGATATGAACTTCTTGAACTTTTGCCTTCACATCAAAATTCTTAAATGTGTCTTCAAGTTTTCTGGCTTGTGCTTTTGCACTAACCAGCATCCGTTGCGAATTATTAGTTTGTTGATAATCTACAAGCAAATCTAATGGAGGTAGGGTGTAATTCTCATCACTCATAAACGTTTCAATCGTTGAATGAGGTTCTACTTTTTCCTGTTTTATTTTTTCAGCAAAATCACTAATTTTAAACTCGAGTTCTTCCTCCCCTTCCTCTTGCAATTCAACCTCTTGATCAAACGTTGTAATGGTTACCTCATCATTCTCAAAATCAAAAATAGGAGTGGTTGTGTCGATCATCGCATTCAACTCTTCTGCCTCTTCTTCTATCTCTTCCTGATCGGATCTCTTTTTCACCTTAGGTTTAGTTGCTTTTTTTACTTTTTTCATTCTTTTTTCTCGATACTCAAGTCTAGATAGTTTGATTCCTTCATATACATCTTTAAATGTTAAATTAAAGACGAGTAATGTTCCATAACAAAGAATAACTAAAGATAAAATATATAATCCAATTGCTGTCATTAATGGAACGAAAATCCCATAAATTACAGATCCAATGAATCCGCCACCTACTGTAAAGGTCGTATTTAAGACATCATTATTCCAATAATAATTAACCATCCCGGAAAGCAACGGTGTATTGTGTGCATTAAATTCACGATAAACCGGGAGATGACTAAATGAAATAAAAGCAATAAACATTAAATAGTAACCAATTTGACGCGTCGTAAAAAACGTCGGAACTTTTCGACTAAAAATCATTTTACCACCATTGATAATCATCGCCAGAGCCACTACCCAAAAAAACTCACCAAAAACAAATAAGAAAATTCGCTTCAAAAAAGTTCCGATAATTCCAAGTTGACCTAGAGTTAAAATAGATAATAAGATTAAGCCAATTCCAATTAACTCAATATATAAATCCGTAACAAACGTTTGTTTTTTTTGTTTCACTTTCTTTTTTTGTGCCATAATAATCCCTCTATTACTTCATAATCGTACTTTACTTATTATCTCATAAAATCCCTAATTTTCCATTAATATCTGACGTTCTTTTTTTAGAAATCTTGAACTAAGTCAAAAACAGCTGCCGTTTGGCAGCTGTTCAATTGGATTATAAATTAAATTCTTCTACAATTGGAATAATAATGGGTTTACGTTTTGTCTTGTTAAACAATAACTTCCCAATTTTATCACGTAATTCTTGACGTAATCCTTGCCAGTTTACATATTGTTCTGTCACAAATTGACCAATAATATTTCGAACCAACTCATCAAGTGCCGCATATAACTCTTCATTACCTTTTTCGTAAACAAATCCTTTACTCACAATTTGTGGTCCTGCGACAATTTCTTTTGTATTTTTATTTAAATTAGCAATCACCACAATAATTCCATCATTGGCCATTAATTGACGATCACGTAAGACCACACTTCCGATATCACCCACGCCCAATCCATCAACTAATACTTGATCAATTTGAATATGTTCCGTATGATTAACTAATTCACCTTGTTGAAATTCAACCACATCACCATTATCTAACAAAATAACATTTTCTGTATTATATCCCATTTTCTCAGCAATTTTAGCATGAGCGACTAAATTACGATATTCTCCAATAACAGGCATAATGTATTGTGGTTTTAATAAGTTCATCATTAATTTCAAATCTTCACTACTTGCGTGAGAAGAAGGTAATAAATTTTTATTAATCGCAACCACACTTGCCCCTGTACGGTATAATAAATCTAGTGTGCGAGCTGCTTTAATTTCATTTCCTGGAATAGGAGCAGTTGCCACAATAACCGTATCACTTTTTTCAATATGAATTAAACGATCCTGATGTTTTGCCATGCGAATCAAGGCATTAAATGGTTCGTAGCGATTTCCAGTTGCTAAAACAACAAGATTAGACAGATTATTATCATTTTTTTCATCGATATACAGTAAATTCATGAGCGCAGATTTCGGAATTCGCAAATAACCAAGTTTAACCGAAATATCAACAATACGTTGCATCTTACGTCCAATAATGGCAATCTTACGTCCATTTTGAATCGCTAAATCAATCACTAATTGAATACGATGTAAATCCGATGAATAAAGCGAACAAATAATGCGCCCCTCAGCACGTGAAAAAGCTTCTTCTAATTCATAAGTTAAAGAACTGCCTGTACTTGTATGCCCTGATTTTTCGGCATTGATACTCTCCGATAATAAACAAAGAACACCTTCCTTTGAAATTTCAGAAATACGTGCATAATTAGTTTGATAACGCCCCTTAGCACTTTGATCGAATGTAAAATCAGACGTATATACAATCACTCCATCTGTTGTATGAATACAAATCGCAACAGAATCTGGAATGCTGTGAGTTGTTTTGAAGAATGTGACTTTTATATCTCCAAAAAATAGCTCGTTATTTTCTCGAATTTTATATAATTTATAGTTTTTAAAATCAAGTCCATTTTCACTAAGTGAATCTTCTACTAATGCCATCGTTAAGCGTGTCCCATAAATTGGAACATTAATCAAACTCAATAATTGAGGTAAGGCCCCGATGTGATCTTCATGCCCATGTGATAAGAAAATCCCTTGTACACGTGACACATTCTCTTTTAAATAAGTAAAATCTGGAATTACCGCATCAACACCCAGCAAATCTTCAGTTGGATATTTCAACCCTGCATCTAAAACAAATATTTTATCATTTACTTCTACCACATATAAATTTTTTCCGTTTTCATCTAATCCGCCTAATGCAAATACTTTGATTTTTTGTTCAACTACTGATGACACATTTTTATCGCTATCAAAACTGCTATCACTTGATAACAGGTTACATTTTTGACAACGATTCACCTCCTTTATATCTTGAATTAACGTTAAAGCATTTCGTTGTAACGGACGTTTTTTTGCTTTTAACTTTTAAATAAATGGTTTTAAATCACAATCCTGTCCTCTTCTCATGGGACTTCAAATGTACAATTCCTTCTAAAGTACGTTTACTTATTTTGAAGATGCTTAATGTTATTTTTGAATTACTTTCCTAAACGTCAATATCAATAGGTTTTGTTCTCAATCTTAAATTAGTTCTATTTCTTCGAACAATATCCTACCCTCAAAATTAAAATAAATAAAAATGATTCATAAAAATTAAAAAACATGGCATCCCATCAATAAACTTAAAATTTGAGAAAAAGACCTAATCCTTATTACTCTTTACATTCTTGTAAGATAATAAGTCTGTCAAATTCTCTCAATTATCATTTAAAAGAAACTGCGTAATCTCTATATTCATTATAGTACACAACGCAAGATAATGACAAGTATATCCTTCTTTTTTATTTAACATTCGCTTTTTTCCTCTTTAAAATACGAAAAAACGTCTGTCACACTTCAAACAGACGTTTTGATTCTTATTCATCTATCAAATCTTTGATTTCATTAAATAAATCTAATGCCTCAAACTGATCCATCTCTACAAGGGGTAAACGAAGTGATCCGACATCCATTCCCATTTGATTTAAAATCGCTTTGATTGGAATCGGATTCGTGGTACTAAACAATCCTTTATAAAGTGGCATTAATTTATTTTGTAAAGCTTCCGCCTCTTCTAATTTTCCTTCTTTAAATAATTTATAGATTTGATTCATTTGTAACCCTGCTACATGTGAAGCAACTGAAACAACCCCAGCTCCTCCAAGTTTTAATGCTTCTAAATAATTAGAATCGTCGCCACTATATAAGGCAAAATCGGAAGGCATTACTTCTTTAAGTTGTTTTAATAATGTTAAGTCACCGCTTGAATCTTTAATTCCGACAACATTTTTAAGTTGTGCTAACTCCAAAATGGTTTCTAAATCTAAACTAACCCCCGTACGCGATGGAATATTGTATAAAATAATAGGTAAATCTGTTGAATTTGCCACTTCTTTATAATGCGTTAATAAGCCAATTTTATTTGGTTTATTATAATATGGAGTAACCACCAAAACACCATCAGCACCAATTTCTTCTGCTAATTTAACATTATGAATCGTTGTTTTCGTATTATTAGTTCCAACACCACAAATAATAGGGACACTTCCGCCTGCAAAATCAACTGCTGTTTCCCAAATACGCAAACGTTCAATTGCTGTTAATGTTGGGGCTTCCCCTGTTGTCCCTGTAATGACTAGACTGGTTGATCCGTGTTTTAATAAATGAATAATCAGTTTTCTTAAGCTACCAACATTGAGCTGATTATATTCATCAAAAGGTGTAACCATTGCCGTAATAACCGGACCAAAACTATTCATTCTTCTCACATCCTTCTCATTAAGTTAAGTTACAGTGCAAGAAATTAAGAGTATCCTCAAGTTTCATTGCACTCACATAGTATGTTTCTTCTTTAGGCGAACGTTGTTGATTAATCAAACTGACTCGCACATAATTTTCCTCTTTTTGATAACTAATTTTATTTTCTGTTAAGTAGTCTTCTACGACTTTCTCATCTTGACTGGAAGCATACCAATAAAGTCCGTGTTTAGTAAGTGGCTGACAATTAATAGGAGTGGTCACCCCTACTAATTCATAGCGAGTATAACCCGTTTTATAAGCTAGACTAATACTACTAATTTCCTCTTCTACGACATAAGTTCCAATATGATCGGCTGTTGTTGATCGAAGTCGAAGTTTAACATGATTTTGTTTAGCAAGTTCAACTGCCTTTAAATGAATAACCTTAGCACCTCTAGCCGCTAATGCAATTAAGTTATCATAACTTATTTTCTCTAATACCCTTGCATTTTTAACTAATTTTGGATCAGCAGTCATAACACCTTCAACATCTGAATAAATATCAACATAAACGGCATGGAGGGCTGCTCCGAGTGCAACGGCTGACGTATCACTTCCACCTCGACCAAGCGTTGTGATTTCATTTTCTGATGTGGTTCCGACAAATCCTGGTACAACCACTACTTGATACTCTTTTAATTGACTTAACAAATAATCCGTTTCAACCTTTTCAATATTTGCATTACTAAAATTTCGGTCTGTTTTAATTCCAACCTCATTTGGTGCTAAGGCACAAGCCTTCAAGCCTTCTTGTTGTAAAAAATCAGACATCACAATACTTGAAATTACTTCACCACAAGAGATAAGACGATCACTTTCCTTTTTACTTAGATGATAAGCAACGAGTGATTTTAACGTATCTGTCGCGTAGGGGGCTCCAACTCGCCCCATAGCTGACACGACAACAACTACTCTATATCCAGCATTTACTTCCCGTCTAATATGTTTAAATGCCTCATATCTTGTTTTTTCATCACAAACTGAAGTTCCACCAAACTTTAAAACCACGATATCCATTTCAATCACCTAACAATCCATGACGATGCATATAATAAGCAATTTGAACACTATTTAGAGCTGCTCCTTTTAGAATGTTATCCGCAACAATCCAAAGATGAATCACATCGTCTTCAAATAAATCCTTCCGTATTCTTCCTACATAAACATCATCGTGATGCGCTAAATAATAAGCCATCGGATATTTTTGAGATTCAATCTCATCATAAAGGACGACATCCGATGAGTTTTTGAATAAATCCATAATTTCTTGGCGATTTTGAACGGGACCTTTTAGCTTCACAGTCGCACAAACACTATGTCCATATCGCACGGGAACCCTAGCACACGTTGCATTGACCTTAAGACTTGAATCGCTTAAAATTTTTCGTGTTTCATTAATCATCTTAATTTCTTCTTTGGTGTATCCATTCTCCATAAACACATCAATCTGGGGAATAACATTGTGTGCCATTTGATAATGAACTTTATCTGATCGGGTCGGTAAAATTTGTGGAACATAATCATCTTGTTCCAACTCTTGATTATATTCATATAACGCTTTGGCTCCCGCACCTGAAATCGCCTGATAAGTTGCTACATTGACCGATTCAATGCCGTAAACATCCATTAAAGGTTTTAAAGCAACCACTAATTGAATCGTTGAACAATTTGGATTAGCAATTAACTTCATTTCATGAGTTAAAACGTCTGCATTTACCTCGGGAACCACGAGTGGAATATCTTGATGCATTCTAAATGCACTTGTATTATCAATGACGACAGCACCTTTAGAAACCGCAATCGGTGCAAATTTTTCTGACACACTTCCTCCAGCACTAAAAAAAGCAAGATCGATTCCATCGAAAGAATTTTCCGTCAATTCTTCAATGATGAGGGGTTGCCCTTTAAATACCATGCTTTTCCCAGCCGAACGGCTTGATGCCAATAACTTTAATGAAGTCACCGGAATAGGATAACGTTCTAATGTTTCAACCATACTTTTTCCAACTTCACCACTTGCCCCTACAATCGCAACCGAATATCCGTATCGGTTCATTCTTTATCTCCCCTTTTTATCAGCAGTCGCAATATAATTGGTTAAAAAGCGGAAAAGATAATAAGCTGCTGTTTTAGGAGCAACAATACTTGGAAGCGATCCAGCCAATTCTGCCTGTATTCCGATTTGTTTTGCATAATCAAAGTCGACTCCACCTGGTTTACTACTTACATCAATAATATAGCAATCTTTTGGAACATAATTTAAAGCTTCTTCATCTAACACCATAGCTGGAACAGTATTTACAATCACATCATAATGTTGCAAATCTTCAACCATTAAATCAATATGAATAGGCGTTAATCCCATTTCAAACAATCTCGCCTCGTCTTTTTTCTTTCTAAAGGTCACGGTGACATGCGCACCTAACGCTTTCAAATCTCTGGCAATGGTTTGACCTGTTCTACCTGCCCCAATCACTAATATTTCAGCTTGATGAATCGTTATTTCTGTGTTTTTAATAATATTAAAAATAACGCCTTCTGCTGTTGGAATAGAATTATAAATAGCCACTTCATCATAGTCAAAAATTACTTCACATTTTCTAGGGACAACTTGAAGCAATTCAACTAATTTCGGGTATTTAATTGGGGTTAAAATGGTACAATCTTCGGGTAAACTCAAGAGCACTTCTTCACTTAATCGCAAATTGGTATTTGCAATTTTCCCACTTGCACTAATTCCTCCAAACGGCAAAATAAAATAACGAGTTTGCTTTAAAATATTAAAATCAAAACTCAATGATTCCGGATGATACTCAACTAAATCAAGTCCACTTTCTCGAATAAAACCAGTTAAGTAATTCATTCGCTTATCATTATTAATAATTAAAATCATTATCTATCACCTACCTCAAGTTTTCTTACGTTGTATTTTATGACTTTTAACCCCTAGTGGTGACAGTAATCGAGGTTCTTCTCTACTTATTGCTTTCAAAGAAAAAGAGCCTAATTTTAAAAATTAGACTCTTTTTTTCACCTTTTATTTTGTACATTCTGGACGAGTTCCCGCTACCATTTCATCAACTGTTTTAAATTGATACCCTTTTTCTTTTAACTGATTAATCATTGGCTCTAAAGCAATGACCGTTTCAGGTTTAGGATGCATTAAGATTAAGGTCCCAGGTTCAACCTTACTCATCACACGATTAATCATTTGATCAGCACTTCCTCCCATCCAATCAATGGTATCTGCTGTCCAAAGAATAGTATACATCGATTGATCCGCTGCAGCCTTTAGGGTTCGATCATTAAACTCACCACCAGGAGGGGCAAAGTAAACAATTGGTTCATTGATAATTGATGATAACACGTCATTCGTTTTTGTGATTTCTTCTACATATTGCTCATATGTATATCCTCCCCATTTTGAGGGATGAGAATACGAATGATTTCCAATTAAATGTCCATCTGTATATAATTTAGAAACCTGATTTTTATGTTTTTCAGCATAACGACCTTCAACAAAGAAGTTTGCTTTTACCCCTAGTCGATCCAAAATCGTAATCATTTTATCTAGTTCCTCTTCACCCCAAGCTACATTTATTAATAAAGAAACATAATTCCCTTCTTCGTTTCCTTTGTAAATGGGTTCATTTCTAAAATCTTCTGGACTATTTTGATAAGGGATACTTTTACACATTAGTAAAGATTCATCAAAACTTCCATTTAATAACATATTATTATAAGATAATTCATAATCTATCTCTGCTCCCATCAATCCCGGAACAAATTTAAACACAGAATCTTTTCGTGGTTCAATCGGATCTTGACGGTGATTTTGCATGTAATCCATCAATTGAATGGAAATTTCATCATTCATATTGGCAACGGGGGATGATTTTTGAAAAAAATTCAAACTAATCACAATGCTAACATACCCTACGATGGCGAGTAAGGTTACGATATTTTGTTTCATTTTCTGACACCTCTAATTTTATGACAAGTATTTAACATAAATCTTTTACATTTTACCCAAAATAAAGTTAACCTATACTCAAATTATTTTTTCACATTCTTAAAAATACCTTAAAAAATAAAAAAAGTCCTATTGTATCCCCTACAATAGGACTTTTTGATTAAGCTTGCTCTGCCGCTTGTTCTTTCATTGCCTCTTTACGTGATAAGTTAACACGACCACGCTCATCCACTTCTGTTACTTTAACTAAGATTTCATCACCAATAGCTACAACATCTTCTGTTTTAGCAACACGTTCTTCAGCCAATTGAGAGATATGAACTAATCCATCTTGTCCTGGGAAAATTTCAACAAAGGCACCGAATTTTTCGATTCGTACCACCTTACCTAAATAAATTTTACCGACTTCAACTTCACGAACAATATCTTCAATCATTGCAACGGCTTGATTAATGTTTTGTGAGTTGTCATGTAAGATGTAAACTGTTCCATCTTGCTCAATATCAATTTTAACACCTGTTTTATCAATAATTTCATTGATTTGTTTTCCACCAGGGCCGATGACATCGCGGATTTTATCAACTTTAATTGTAATGACTTTAATTTTTGGTGCAAATGCAGATAGTTCTTCACGCGTTTCAGAAATAGTCCCTAACATATGGTTAAGAATTTGCATACGTCCAACTTTTGCCTGTTGTAAGGCTTCTTCTAAAATTTGACGATTTAACCCTTCAATTTTAATATCCATTTGAAGAGCTGTTACCCCTTTAGCTGTTCCAGCCACTTTAAAGTCCATATCTCCTAAATGATCTTCCATTCCTTGAATATCAGTTAAAACGGTGTAATTTTCACCTTTTTTAACTAATCCCATCGCAATCCCAGCAACTGGTGCTTTAATCGGAACTCCAGCTGCCATTAAGGCCATTGTGGAAGCACAAATTGAAGCTTGTGATGTCGATCCATTTGATTCTAAGACTTCTGATACTAAACGAACTGTATATGGGAAGTCTTTTTCAGAAGGCATGACTTGTTTTAATGCGCGCTCTCCTAAGGCACCATGTCCAATCTCTCGACGACCTGGTGCCCCGTAACGCCCTGTCTCTCCTACAGAGAATGGAGGGAAATTATAATGGTGCATAAAACGTTTTGTTTCTTCTACTTCTAATCCATCTAACATTTGATGCTCATTTAAGGCACCTAATGTACAAACTGATAAAGCTTGCGTTTGTCCACGTGTAAACAACGCTGATCCATGTGTACGTGGTAATAAATCAACACGTGAAGATAATGGACGAATTTCATCAATCTTACGACCATCTGGACGTACTTTTTCATCAGTAATTAAGCGACGGACTTCTTCTTTTACAATTTTATTTAAAACTTCTTTTACTTGCTTTAATTCTTTGTCACTTGCTTCTTCTGATTCGAATACGTCTAAAACACGTGCATTAACGGCGTCAATTGCTTCTTGGCGCGCATGTTTTTCAACGACTTGAATCGCGGCTAGCATGTCTGCTTCTGCCATTTCACGAACACGTGCATTAATCGTCGCATCCACTTCATATAGGTTTAAATCCATTTTCGGTTGTCCAATTTCAGCCACAATTTGCTCTTGGAAAGCAACAATTTGTTTAATCATCTCATGACCAAACATAATCGCCTCTAACATATCTTCTTCTGGAACTTCTTTTGCTCCAGCTTCAACCATGTTGATCGCATCTTTTGTTCCAGCAACCGTTAAATCAATATCTGACTTCTCTAATTCCTCTACGGTTGGATTAATAATAAATTTTCCATCTACTCGACCTACAACAACTCCCGCAATCGGTCCTTCAAATGGAATATCTGAAATTGATAAAGATAATGATGATCCAATCATCGCTGCAATGGCAGGCGAATTATCGTGATCAACACTCATTACATAGTTAATCACTTGGACATCGTTACGGAATCCATCTGGGAATAAAGGACGAATTGGACGGTCAATTAAACGTCCTGATAAAACAGCATGCTCACTTGGGCGTCCTTCACGTTTAATAAACCCACCTGGTACTTTTCCAACAGCATAAAGACGCTCTTCATATCCAATTGTTAATGGGAAAAAATCTATATCTTTAGGTTCTTTTGAAGCAACACAAGTTGATAAGACAACTGTGTCACCATAGCGTACTAAAACCGAAGCATTCGCTTGCTTTGCCAATTCCCCAATTTCAAATGAAAGGGGACGACCAGCCAGTTCAAACGAATAAACGTGTTTCTCTGACATATTATATTACTCCTTCATATTCTACATTTATATTTATTCTTTTCTATCATACCATAAGCAAATAATTTTACGAAATAATTTTTTTCATAATCATCCCTAATTTGCCAAGTTCGTCTTTTTTTTGTTTTAAAAGTGTTTTATTCTGCCTTTTTACTTCAATCTAGACAATTTTATTATTCTCAACTGCTTATTAAATTATCACGAGTTATGACATACGGTGATCATAAAAAAAAAGAACCTTCTACCGAAGGTTCCTCTTTTATTATCGACGTAATCCTAAACGCTCGATTAATGAAGCGTAACGGTTGATGTCTTTGTTACGTAAGTAAGTTAATAAGTTACGACGTTTACCAACCATACGTAATAATCCACGACGTGAATGGTGGTCATGTTTGTGCTCTTTTAAGTGTCCGTTTAAACGGTTGATTTCAGCCGTTAAAACTGCGATTTGTACTTCTGGAGAACCTGTATCTCCTTCGTGTACTGCATAAGCTTTGATGATTTCTTGTTTTTCTGTTTTAGAAATAGCCATTACTATTACCTCCTAATATTTTTTCATACGCCTTATACCAAGCAAATCGCTGGAGGAGCTAAAAGCATAGAATAAGGACTTTTTTATTGTATCATAATTTTAAATTAATTCAAGTCCTATTTGAAATATCCTCTGACCGTTTTACGATCATGATTTAACTGTGTCATCAAGGCTTCAATGGAAGAAAAACGTTCTTCATCACGAAGACGATGATAAAATTCAACCTTCATTTCTTGACCATAAATATCTTGATTAAAATCTAAAATATGAACTTCAACCGACACATTATCGATAAAATTAAACGTTGGATTATGGCCGATATTACACATTCCAGCATAAGATTGCCCCTTCACCCAAACTCTAACGGCATAAACTCCATTTTTAGGAATAATATAGGCTTCAGTCGTTGCGACATTTGCAGTTGGGAAACCAATTTGTCTTCCCTTTTGTTGTCCACTAATCACTGTTCCACAAAGCGTATACGGTCTTCCAAGCATTTCATTTGCTTTTTCAATATTTCCAACAGCTAAGTAAGACTTGATTTCAGTTGCTCCGATTTTTTCTCCTTCAATTTCTTTTTTATCCGTTACATTTAAGCTGAATTTTTCTGGGTATTGTCGAAGTAACTCCACTGAACCTTCTCCCTTCTTTCCAAATCGAAAATCAAAGCCGGTCGAAACGTGCTCTACCTTCGTCTTAACTAAATAACGTTCAATAAAATCTATCGCTCTAAGTGATGCCAACTCTTCATTAAAAGTTAAAATCATTAAATAATCAACTCCAAGTTCCGTTAATAAACGAACTTTTTCAGTTGGTGGGGTTATCAAGTGTTCAGAACTTAATTTTTTCAAGATCACATTTGGATTAGGTGAAAAGGTCATCACAGCACTTTTTAATCCATTTTTTTTAGCATATTCAATCGCTTCTTTAATCACTAGTTGATGCCCAATATGTAAACCATCAAAATACCCTAAGGCTACACTTAATCCCTCTTCTGAATTAAAGGATGTTTGATTTAAATTCAAAACTTTCATTTTACTCACTTCCTAAAAGAATCCCCTTACGGATTTCATGACTGGTTTCGACTCGTGCTTCTCATACACGGCTAAACATTGCCCAGATTGACTAAAAATTGCAAATTGAGGAGTTTCTATATTTCCAACTTGTTCAGGATGTAATTGAACTCCATTTCGAACTAACTTTTCAACCCAGTGATCAACCGTTACCTTTGGAAAATCTTCAAAAGCTTGTTCAATCGTTAATAAACTTAAGGACTGATGCTCAACCTTTTCTTTTAATTGATTGATCGATAAACAATCTGAAATTTTAAAAACACCAGATGCAATACGTCGAAGGTGTGACATATGAGCTGGATATCCTAGCTTTTCACCAATCGTTACGGCTACTGTTCGAACGAATAACCCTTTACTTCCTTTGACACGGAAACTAAATTTCACACAACCCGTTTGCTCATCTTGAATAACCTCTCCAAGTAATTCTAATTCATAAATCGTCACTTCACGACGAGGTCGTTCAACCGTTTGCCCTGCTCTTGCATATTCATATAGTTTTTTTCCATTGACCTTAACCGCTGAATACATAGGAGGAACTTGAATACTCGTTCCTAACATTGATTTTAATACCGCTTTAACTTCTTCTTTTGTAATCTGACGATGAATGGGTTTCGATTCAACGACTTCCCCATCTGCATCTTCGGTCGTCGTTGAAAAACCAATCGTCACCTCACCCAAATATTCTTTTTCATTTGCCGTTAAAAATTGCGAAATTTTAGTTGCACGACCGATGCAAAGTGGTAAAACCCCGGTTACACTTGGGTCAAGTGTTCCTGTATGCCCTACTTTTTTTGTCTTTAGCACTTTACGGACAATATTAACACAATCATGTGATGTCATTCCTGCTGGTTTATCTAATAACAATACGCCATCCATGCCTTCACCTCATTATTTCCTTTAAATCGATAATAAAAACTGCTCAAAAACTTCATTTGCCATCAATAAGCCACTTGGAGTTAGCCGGACATTTAATTCTTTTTGTTCTAAATATCCCTTTTGAATTAATTCTTCAAACGCTTTTCCATAAATCTCATCGATATTCACATCGTATTTATCACTAATCGCCTTTAAATTAACACCCTTTAATAATCTTAAACCGAGAAACATTTCTTCTTCAATCATTTCCTCTTTCGTTAACGCATGTGATTCTATCATTGGGAGCTTCCCATCTTTTAATAGCTCAATATACGTATTGATAGAACGAGTATTTTGATAACGCTGCCCCTTAACATAACCATGCGCGCCAAGTCCTACACCAATATACGTCTCATTTTTCCAGTACCACTGATTATGTAAACTTGGTTTAGATTTTGCAAAATTGCTAATTTCATAATGCTCATATCCCGCTTCTGTTAACGTCTCAATCGTCACTTCATACATCTTGGCTTCTATTTCATTATCTGTTAGCTCAATTTGATCTCTCATATAAGCTAAGTATAATTGAGTATGTTCTTCTACGATTAAGGAATAAGCTGAGATATGCTCTACCTCTAGTGAAATAACCTGTCTTAAATCATCTCTTAACTCATCAAGTGTTTGTCCTGGAATGGCATAAATCAAATCTAAATTAATATTTTTAATTCCACATTGTTTTAAGTTAGCAACCGCTTGAATAACCTCTTGAGCCTGATGTTTTCTTCCAATTCGCTTTAATAAAGATTCATGAAAAGTTTGAACGCCCAAACTAAATCGATTCACACCTTGAGCTTTTAAATATTGAATTTTATCACGTGTTAAATTTTCAGGATTTGCTTCAATACTAAACTCTTGAATCTGATTCATCTGGATCTGTTCCGTTAAAAAATCAAAAAGGGGTTGAATTTGCTCCACACTTAAAGCCGTCGGTGTTCCTCCCCCAATATAAATACTTTGGAGGTTTGAAAACCCAACGTTCTGTTGATACAGTTTCAATTCTTGAATCAATGCTTCGATATATTCAGCATGTCGTTGTCCTTTTGTTAAAAGCTTTGGAAAATCACAATATGTACAGATATGATCACAAAATGGGATATGTATATATAATCCTTTTGGCATACCGTTCACCATTATAAACGGTCTAACACGTTTAAATGAAGACGTTTAGCCATCTCACGTGCCATGATCATATATTCATCATTTAAAAATTTAGGATTATGACAATCAGAGTTAACGATCACCTTTGTCTCTTTAAATTCTGTTGCAATTAATGACCAGAACTTTTCAGATGGATAAGGATAACGAACCCCATCTTCATATCGTTTTTTCCCGCGTCTAAAACCATTTGCATTTAATTCTAAAATGACATCATATTGATTGGCAGCTTTTGCAATTTGACGAGTTGCTCTAATGCACGCCTCATCCCATTTAGGGTAAAGTGTCATAAAAACATCTGGGTGAGCTAGAATTTTAAATAAGCCAGTTGACATCGCTTCAACAATTTTAGCCGCATATAATTCAAGTTGCTCTGGTCTTGTAAAATGAAACGCATCTTGATATTTTCCATCTAAATAAATATAATGTTGAGCTAATACTAGATAATCCGTCTTTGCAGCTAAACTCGCAATATAATCATGAGTATGAGGGAAATATTCACATTCGAATGCCTTCAGCAAATGAATTTGTGGATATTTCTTCTGAGCCTCTTCAATATCATTTAAATAAATGTCTAAATCTTCAAACTCCATACGACGTCCCATTTCAGGGAAGTTTTCATAAGGAACATGACAACTCATTCCAAGTTCTGTATAGTTTTGATTTACCGCTTCTAAAACATAGTCTTCAACTGTTCCTTTAGCATGTTTACAACGGTCATGATGTGTATGATAATTAGTTAACATCTTCTCACCTTCTTATGTAGTCTCTATTAAACAGTTTATCCTAAGTTTGTCATAGTATAAACTAAGTTGCTTTTTATTATGGAAAAAGAGAGGTTTCCCCCTCTCTTAATCTTCATCCATTGATAAAACAGCCATGAATGCCTCTTGTGGAACCTCAACTGATCCAACTGACTTCATACGTTTTTTACCTTCTTTTTGTTTTTCAAGTAATTTACGTTTACGTGAAATATCTCCACCATAACATTTAGCTAAGACATTTTTACGTAAGGCTTTAATCGTTGAACGTGCAATGATTTTCCCACCAATTGCGGCTTGAATTGGAACCTCAAACTGTTGTCTTGGAATAATTTCTTTTAATTTTTCAGTGATGACTTTACCACGACTATAAGCAAAATCTTTATGAACAATTAAACTTAAGGCATCGACGATTTCACCATTTAATAAAATATCCATTTTCACCAGTTTTGACGCTTGGTAACCAATTAATTCATAATCAAATGATGCGTATCCTTTTGTCGATGATTTTAATTGATCAAAGAAATCATAAACGATTTCTCCTAATGGAATCTCATAGTTAACATGAACACGAGTTTCATCTAAATACTGCATATCGATAAAGTTACCACGTTTTTTCTGACATAACTCCATGATGGCTCCCACATAATCATTTGGTGTCATAATGGAAGCTTTAACGTAAGGTTCTTCAATTGACTTAATCGTTTGTGGTTCTGGCATTTGCGATGGGTTATCGACAATTAACTTTGTTCCATCTGTTAAATAAACATGATAAATTACCGATGGTGCTGTGGCAATTAAATCAATATTAAACTCGCGTTCAATACGTTCTTGAATAACGTCCATATGTAATAATCCTAAGAATCCTGTACGGAATCCAAAGCCTAAGGCTTGTGATGTTTCAGGCTCAAACTGTAAAGATGAGTCATTTAACACTAATTTTTCTAATGCATCACGTAAATCATTGTAACGTGCTGCATCAATTGGATAAAGCCCACAGAATACCATTGGATTTAATTTACGATATCCTGGTAATGGTTCTTCAGCTGGATTGTCAACACATGTAATCGTATCCCCGACGCGAACATTTTTAACATCCTTAATCGAAGCTGTTACAAATCCTACATCTCCAACAGTCAAACAATCTACGATTTTCTCATGTGGCGTGTGTACTCCAACTTCAACGACTTCGTACTCAGCACCTGTTGCCATCATACGAATCACTTGCCCTTTTTTCATCGTTCCATTTACAACACGAATAGAAGCAATAATTCCACGATATTGATCATACACTGAGTCAAAGATTAACGCTTGTAATGGCGCTTCAGGGTCTCCCGTTGGGGCTGGGACTTTTTCAACCACTTGCTCTAAAATCTCTTCAATTCCAATTCCTGCTTTAGCTGATGCTAAAACTGCATCATCTGCCGGTAATCCAATGATATCTTCAACCTCTTGCTTCACGCGATCTGGATCAGCACTTGGTAAATCAATTTTGTTAATTAACGGTAAAATTTCTAAATCATTATCTAAGGCTAAATAAACATTCGCAAGTGTTTGAGCCTCAATTCCCTGTGCAGCATCAACGACTAATACTGCCCCTTCACATGCTGCTAACGAGCGTGATACCTCATAAGTGAAGTCAACATGACCTGGGGTATCGATTAAATGTAAAATGTACTCTTCTCCATCTTTAGCTTTATATGTCAACTGCACGGCATTTAATTTAATGGTAATTCCGCGCTCACGTTCTAAATCCATTGAGTCTAACAGCTGATTTTTCATCTCACGTTTTTCCAACGCATTCGTTCGCTCCAAAATACGATCCGAAAGGGTTGTTTTTCCATGATCGATGTGGGCTATAATTGAAAAGTTGCGAATTCTTTTTTGGCGTTCTTTGATTTGTTCAATGTTCATCGCACTCACCAAGCTCACTCCATTCCGAAATAATTAAATATCCACTTTATTTTACTGTAAAAAAACCTAACTCACAAGCAAAAAATAATCATTCACTTCTTTTTCGGCTATTTTCGCATCTTTTACGACATCACTTTCTTTCATTCATCACTTAATATCCTTTACATTATGACAACTCCTATGCCTAAAAAATTAAAAACCATGGCTTTTTTCTCCTTGAGAATGAAGTCATGGTTTTCATCTATTATTCAGTGATTAATTGATCACAGGCTTTTACAATCATTCGTAAAACTTCCCTGACTGTGGTTTTTAATAAATCCGCAGCATCTTGTCCAAATTGCGACACATTATTATGTGCTACACCTCCGCTTGAAACTGGTGTTGACTTTGGAACCACGCCTTCAGAAATCATCTCACTATAAGAAGTGATGATTTCCTCACCTTGTGATAATTTCTGCTCATACTCTTTGATTTGTTGCGTGAGATTAGAGCTTGCCGCGACATGAGGTGTCGTTTCTGAATGGGAGCTAGAACCATAAATAGTTCCTAATAAAAAGCAAACGACGAAAAAAATAAGAGCTATTCCTTTTTTCATCCCCATCTCTCCTTCAATTAATGAGTTGTAATATACTGTGTCATCACCTTCGCGATGGCTTCGGCAGTATTACATAATTCTTCGTACGTATTATCAACTCCACCGACTTCCATTAAGAGGAGTGTCGTGGCAAAGTCTTGATTATAAATCCCATTCGTATATTCTCCACCTTTTTCAATAATTCCTTTTGAAAGACCGGGATAATACATATTAAACAAATTATTAATTTCATTGGCAAAGGCTAAATTTTCTTTATAACGTTGATGATCTTGTCCTACAACCAATAACAACTTAGCATAGGATTTTCCGTCAATTGTGGTGGTCGTTCGATTATAGTTTAACGAATCACGATGGATATCAATAAAATATTTGAGAGTGTTATACTCTGTTGCCGTCGACTCTAAATACATGCGGGAAGCTTTATAGGATTGCCAATATTCCCAATCATTCGCAACTAATACTTCAGAGATATCTCTTGTTTCAACAAGTGTTTTAACTCCTAAATTAGAAAATTCATTCGCTACAAGGTTTGACATGTCGCCAACAAAAACTTTACGCCCAAGCATGGCATTGACTTGATCAGATTCATACGTTTCAGAATCATGCGTATTAAAAAGATAAACCAATGGTTCTGTTGAATTCACCGCTTCTGGCCGTGGTTCTAATTTTAACTCTTCACTGACATAGGTATATTTATAATCATTGGATGTATTCGGTGTAGCAGCGGCCACACTACTTTGTTTTGAATCCATTTGAATAAAGGCAAACCCATCATTTAAAAAGGAATACAACTGATTCAAATCAAGGTTTGTCATGACTTCTGCAAAATACTTTTGTAAATTAGTCATCAGTTCGATAAAATCCGCTGGATTAGCAAAATCAAAAATACTCGATAAAACAACCTCTTGATTGACATGCTTTTCATAGGCTTCTTTTTGATTGACATAAAATAATTGAAAAAATTGCGTTGAGTATAGCGTCACAACAAAGAATCCTACCACTAAATAGGGAACTCCCTTTGTTAGTTGTTTACTTAATTTATTTCTTTTAGAGCGCAAACGACGTTTTCGTTTCAAAATTCTCCCCCCCAGACCGTTTCCTCTAAGTTAAATTCCTTTTTTCATTTATACTTTATTATACCGAATGAGGGTTGTTATTAATTGTTGTTTTATGGTAATCACTTAACTAAATTGTACATTTTGATGTAAAGCACGGTTAATCCCATTTGAAATCAAGGTTGCCAAATCTTCCATTGCCGTGTCTATTTCTTTTGGTGTGACAATTAAGTTAAATCCATTTGGAGTTAAGACTTCACTAATGAGTTGGCGTTTATCTTCCTCAGCAAGGAGTCCCACCTGCCCCATGAATTGTTGACGTAACTCATCCGACGGTAGATCATCCTCACTATATTGTTGACGAACCATTGAAAAAGGCACTAATTTTTTATACGAACGCTTTTCTTCTTTTAATGATTTTCCAATATGTTTTAATAACAAGTCAATGGTGTCCGACGTAATTGAGACGGCATCTACAACCGTTGGAACACCGATGGAAAAAACAGGAATACCAAGCGATTCCTCATCAACGGCTTTACGTTTATTTCCAACCCCACTTCCTGGCGCAATTCCAGTGTCAGTCATTTGAATCATTTTGTTAACACGAGTTATCGAACGCGAAGCAAGCGCATCAACCATGACTAAAAAATCAGGTTTAATTTTTTTGACCAACGACTCAATCACATCAAATGTTTCAATCCCTGTCATCCCCATTACACCGGGTGCTAAAGCACTCACTTCACGATAACTACGATCGACTTCGTCTGGTCTTAGTTCATAAAGATGACGTGTCACAATCACTTCGTCAACCACCATCGGACCTAAAGCATCTGGCGTCACGTGGTCATTTCCAAGTCCGATGACTAAACAAGTATGTTCATCCGTAATATTTCGATGATCTAATAATTTTTTAAATTGTTGCGCAAAGACTTCCATAGCAACGGTCAGCTGATCGTGATCATGAGATAAAATAGATGACGTATCGAGTGTCATATAGCGCCCCGCCTTTTTCCCCACGCTTTCTTCAGCTTCTTTTTCAACATCAATGCAAGTCACTTTTAAGCCTTTAATATTATCCTCTTGATAATGGACACCTTTTTGTTGATCTTCATCGACTTGTCCCACCATTTGTTCAACAGCTTCAAGTGCTAAGTCAGATCGGCATTGCCATTTTTTTTGTTCTTGTTCATTCATTTTTATCACCTCACCTTATAGTGTGACCGAATCGTCTCAGTTCATGAAACGACTTCACTATTTTTAGCAAAAAAAAAGAAAATCAATGATGATTTTCTCTTATTCCTTTTGAGCAACGATTTTTGATTTTAATTTGGATGATTTTAAGTGACAAAAATCAAATTCAATCATCAATATAGCAATCAAACAAATCAAACCGCCAAAAACTAATCGATTTGTAATGGGGTCATGTAAAATCATGACGGATAAAATAGCTCCAAACAACGCTTCTGTTGATAAAATCAATCCAGCTTTAGCCTCGGATGTATAGCGTTGAGCGATGGTTTGTAACAAATAAGCTAACAGTGTACTAAAGATTCCGAGATACATAATCGCTAGCCCACTTGAGAAACTAAGCGCAGCCCATGGTTCGCTAATTAAAGACCAGATTAGTGAAACCATCGCCACCGTGACCATTTGAATAATCGTGAAACAATAACTATTGCATCGATTAATATATAATCCTGTGATGATAATTTGTAAAGCAAAACCAATGGCACAAATAAGCGTCAGCAAGTCACCAATACTCACCGAAAAATCACGCTCTAATGACAGAATACTAATTCCTAAGATCATCACTAGCATTCCAATCCATTGCGAACCTTTCATTTTGTTTTTGAAAAACAAGACGCCAAATAAAGGTACTAGTAACACATACGATGATGTAATAAAGGCATTTTTAGATGCCGTTGTGTATTGCATTCCAATGGTTTGAAAAGTAAATCCTATAAACAAACAAATTCCAGCCAACACACCGGCTACCACGTCTATCCGCTTTAGATCCAAGAGCTGCTTTCTAAATACAATCGCCAATACTCCCCCTGCAATCAAAAAACGCAACGTGATTAATTGGCCGCCCCCCACCCCCTCTTGCACCGCTAACCCTACTGCTGGAAATCCGCCTCCCCAAATAATCGCAACTAATAACAATAATCCGTCTGCTATTTTCGAATTCATCCCAATCCCCCTAATCCCTTTTATACCATTCTATGTTTTTAGTAAAAAAAGCATGTCCACAAGAACATGCTTTTGATCATTATTTAATTTCTTTTAATACTTGACATAAGAAGTCATAAACGCGTTCAGTAGATGAAATAGATAACGATTCTTTTGGCGTATGCGCTCCTGTAATATCAGGTCCAATTGAAATCATATCTATTTTCCCTAATTTTTGTGATAAGAAGCCACACTCAAGACCTGCATGAATCGCTGAAACTTCTAATTCTTTTCCTGCCGTACGCTCATAAACCTCTTTCATAATATCACGAATTTTTGAATCTGTTTCAAATTCCCACTCTGGATAATCTGCAATTAACTCCATCTTAGCTCCAGTTAAATCAGCAATCGCTTGAATACGATGATTGATTTCACGTTTTAATGATCCAACTGAGCTACGAACCGCACTATTAAACTCAATTTCTGATTCAGTCATTTCAACGACACCAATGTTACTTGAACTTTCAACAAGTCCTGCTACATTTGCACTCATCGTTTGAGGTCCATAAGGGATTAATTGTAAAATATGAGTGACTTTTTGTAACGTTTCTGCTGTCCAAACCTTAAGTTCAGTTGCAACTGGTGCTAATTTTAAAGTAATGTCTTGATCCGCCGTTTCAAATTCAGCACGAATCATGATTTCAAAATCTTTTACTTTTTCTTCAAGTGTTGATACTTTGTCTTTTGATAATGTTAAGACCATTTTGGCACGTTTTGAAATGGCATTCATTTTTTCTCCACCTGCAACATGTGCAACTGAAACTTGAAGATCTTGCACATAATGGAAAAAGCGTCCCATTAATTTATTGGCATTGGCACGACACTTATTAATTTCAATTCCTGAGTGCCCACCTTTTAGGCCACTAATCACAACTTCATATGAAACAAGTGAATTATCACTTAACGTCATCCATTCAAGCGGTAGCTTTAATGAGTTACGTACACCTCCAGCACATGAAGCTAACGCTACTCCTTCTTCTTCTGAATCAATATTAATTAAGATATCACCTTGTACATGAGCAGGATCCAATGCCATGACTCCATCCATTCCTGTCTCTTCTTCCGTTGTCACTAACACAGTTAAGGCAGGATGAGCCATCGTCTTATCTGCTAAAATAGCAAGCGACATCGCAACCGCAATTCCATTATCAGCTCCAAGAGTTGTTCCTTTTGATTTAATCCAATCGCCTTCAACATAAATCGGTAAAGCTTGTGTTTCAAAATCAAACTCTAATTCATCATCTTTGACACAGACCATGTCCATATGACCTTGTAAAATGACACGTGGAGCATTTTCATAACCCGCAGTAGCTGGTTTTTTGATGATTACATTTTTACAGGGTTCTTGAATCACTTCTAACCCATGCTCATTAGCAAAATCAACTAAATACTGACTAATGGCAGCCTCATTTCCTGATTCACGTGGAATCTTCGTCATTTCTTCAAAATAATGAAACACCGCACGTGGGTTTAAGTTTCCTAAAATATCCGACATAATTTGCGCCTCCTTTTTTTATATATTCTACCATAACTTCACTTAAAATGATAACCATTGGACATACTTTTATTCATAATCTATCCAACTTCACCGAAGGGGGAGATTATAATTTTCAAAAAAAAAGAGGTAACTTTCACCTCTTTAATCTTTAATAGATTGTATAACCTTTATCTTTTTTATTCTCTTGATCCTTTACTTTATAATCATTTGTTTCAAATACGGCATCCTTTGTAGTTTGGCGTTTCTCACGTTCAATCGTTGCTTTATCTGGAAAAATAAACACACACGCAATATATAAAATAATTCCGACTGAAGTAAAGGAAATCAAGACCCATACTAAGCGAATTAAGGTGACGTCAATATTTAAATACTCAGAAATCCCTTTACATACTCCACCAAGCATTGCTCCTTGTGAGGTTTTATATAAACGTTTATTTGACATAGTTTTCCATCCTTTCCATCATATCTTACTCTTATTATATATTACCACTCATCTCATGCCAATCTTTTTGAAATATATTTCAATCTTAAGCTATTTAAGACTTTGTGATTAAGAATTAAATATACTATAATAGTTCTATAACTTTCCTCACACAGGAAAATTTTTGAGTATCGGAGGTGTAAAAAATGAGTTATGAATTACTAAATTTAATAAAATCGAGTGAAACATCCTTAACAAAAATGGTTAATCTATTAAATGAATCTCCTTCTGTTTGTCTTTCATCATTAGACCCAAATCAAACGGCCTTAATCATTGTTGATATGGTGAATGGATTCGTCAAGATGGGCCCGATGTCATCTCCTCGAATCCAAACGATTATCGATCCGATTTGCGACTTATTAAAACGAGCAAATGATTCTCAAATTGATGTTGTGGCTTTCGCCGACTGTCACCAAACGGATTCAATTGAGTTTAATTCTTATCCTGCACACTGTATCAAAGGAGAAGTAGAAAGTGAAATTATCGATGAAATCAAACAGGCTGGACCTTATCACTTAATTGAAAAAAGTTCTACAAATGGCTTCTTAGAGCCTGCATTTCATCAGTGGTTAGAAAACCATCCATTGATTAACCAATTTATTATTGTGGGTGATTGCACCGATATTTGTGTAGAACAATTTGCGATTACCTTAAAGACTTATTTTATCACGCAAAATAAAATAAGTCGTATCATCGTTCCAATGAATAGTGTTGAAACTTATGACTATGATGTTCATGCTGCTGACTTCATGAATGTCATTGCCTTATATAAAATGATGATGAATGGGATTGAAATTGTGACACGCATCGAAGAATAGAAAGAGGAATTTATTATGAACTTAAAATCATCAAATTTAACAATGCTAGTTGACTTTTACGAGTTAACGATGGCTCATGGTTACTTCGAAAACGGCATGAAAGATCAAATCGCCTATTTTGATATGTTCTTCCGTCGCGTTCCTGAACGTGGTGGTTTTGCCATTATGGCAGGCCTTGAACAGCTCATTGATTATTTAAAGAACTTACACTTTACAGATGAGGATATCGAGTTTTTACGACGTAAAAACATGTTTTCTGATGCCTTTTTAGATTATTTAAAAAACTTTGAATTCGCTTGTGACATTTATGCCATTCCAGAAGGAACACCTATTTTTCCAAATGAGCCAATCCTTACAGTTCGAGGACCGATTATTCAAGCTCAGTTCATTGAAACGATGGTATTACTGTCAATCAACCATCAATCTTTAATCGCAACGAAAGCAAATCGAATTGTTCGTGCAGCTGAGGGACGTCCTGTCATGGAATTCGGATCTCGTCGTGCGCAAGGAGCACAAGGCGCTATTTTAGGGGCTCGTGCTTCTTATATTGGGGGATGTATTGGGACGGCTTGTACCATTACTGATCGTGATTACCAAGTTCCATCCCTTGGAACAATGGCCCACAGTTGGGTTCAAACGTTTGATACTGAATACGATGCCTTCAAAAAATACGCAGAACTTTATCCAGAAAATTGTGTTCTTTTAGTTGATACTTATAACACGTTAAAGCAAGGTGTTCCTAATGCTATTAAAGTCTTTAAAGAAGTGTTAATTCCAAAGGGCCATCGACCTGGAGGCATTCGCATTGATAGTGGGGATGCCGCTTATTTATCAAAAAAAGCTCGTAAATTATTAGATGAAGCGGGACTTGAAGATTGTAAAATTGTCATTTCTAACTCACTCGATGAGTATATTATTCGCGATTTAATCATTCAAAAAGCCCCAATCGATTCATTCGGTGTGGGAGAACGCCTTATTACATCAAAAGCTGAGCCAGTTTTCGGTGGCGTTTATAAAATTGTGGCAGTTGAAAAAGAAGGAGCTATGATTCCAAAAATCAAAATTAGTAATAACATTGAAAAAATTACAAATCCAGGATATAAACAAGTGTATCGTTTATTTGAACGCGAAACTAATAAAGCCATTGCTGATGTCATCACCCTAGCTGATGAAATCATTGATGATAATCATCCATATACCATTTTTGATCCAGAACACACTTGGAAACGCAAAACAATCGAAAACTTCTATGCCAAACCGCTACTTATCCCTATTTTCTTAAATGGAAAACAAGTTTATAACTCACCAAGCCTCGAGGAGATTGTCGCCTATTCAAAAGAGCAAATTAATACGTTATGGGAAGAAGTTCTACGTTTTGAACATCCTCATCAATATTATGTCGATTTATCTAAAAACCTTTGGACATTAAAAACGGACTTACTTGAAAAGTACTCAAAATAATCTTTTTACTACAAAAAATACGTCTCAAAGCTCGTAAACAATTGGAAATTTTACTATTTCATTAAATATTGTATTTTCTTCTTGCAATTTAGACATGGGTTTGATAGAATATTTTTGTTGTATTAATGGAGGTGAATTGAATGCCAAATATTAAATCACAAATTAAACGTGTTAAAACAAACGATAAACGTCGTCAATTTAATGCTTCTTTCAAAGCATCTATGCGTACTGCTATCAAAGCTGTTGAGGTTGCTGTTGAGAACAAAAACATCGAAGCTGCAAAAGAAGCTTACAATACAGCTAACAAAAAATTAGACAAAGCTGTTGCAAAAGGAATTTGCCATAAAAACTACGCAGCTCGTCAAAAATCACGTTTAAGCAAAAAAATTAACGCTTTAGGATAAAAAAATACCGACTTTTGGGTCGGTATTTTTTTTATTATCTTTTATTTAGTTAATCGGTTGAAATTGAATGGTTACATCAGGATTATTTGTAAATTCTGTTTTAGCCATCATGTAAAGTTCATTCACTTCTTCCACTCCTGGAAAGGCACTTTCATCTGCCACTTGTACAATAACTTGAACCGTTTCTTCATTAACACGAACTAATACATCATTATAACCTTTTGATTTAATCATTGTTTCAAGCGCGCTTTGATGTTCACGATCTCTATTTAATTTATCTAAATCATCTTTTGCTTCACTTTTAGCTGTTGCATCGTAATCTTTACTAGCAATTACTTCTTTTAATTCTGATACTTTTTGACTTTGTTGTTTTTCAAGTTCAACACGTAACACTTGGATTGAATTCGATTCCGTTGCAACTGTTGTAACATTTTCTTCTGTCGTTGTTTCACTTGCTAACTCACTACCTGTTTGCGCATCAGTTTCGCTAACTTCCATTTGAACATTTGGTAAGGTTTGAGTTGATCCTGCTCCAGTTGTTAAATCTTTTGGATCTTCCATTCCCATATAAAAAACTGTTAATAAGACAAAGACAACAAATAATGCGGCTGTAACATAAGAATTTTTGTTCATTTTAATTTCCTCCTAATTCAGATGCATTTAATAATGATATTTGATGGATTGGTACATCAAGTAACAAACTGATTGCGTTCGTGACATCATAAGGTGCTTTGAGCACTCCGCGATACACAATAACAACTCCATTTGAAACAGTATTTGTTTGATTTGAAGCGAAGATTGTTGCAGATGAAGAATCCGATACAGTTTTATAAGACAAATTAACACTTTCAAGCGTAACCCCTTCTATTGAGGCAAATAACGTATTAATTTGTTCTTGATGTTTCGTCTCAAGTACGTTTGTCGTTGTTTTACCACTGTTGTTTTCAAAACTTCCATTAAACAATGTGGTAAAAATAAAGACGGCTGCAATAACTGATAAAATTCCAAACGGACCTAAATCTGCGACTATTTTTCTTAACTTCTGAATCATTTGTGATATATCCGAGGTTTTTTTTATCTCCTTCGTCCCCCCTCCTGATCCGTTTATACTACTTTGAAACACTGCTGGGATTTTTATCCCCTCATCCTTCATTGACCTCCCCCCTCAAACAAAATATCGTTTCGGTCGATTCCTAGTTGATTAGAAACACATAGTTTCGCTTCTTTACTAGTCTCCACCATTTGTATGGTTAGAACTTCATCTAATTCGAATGTGATAATGTCGACGTCACAGAGTGCCTCAGCTTTTTGTATCAAGGCATCAACTTCACCTAAGGTAAGATCTTTTAAGTCCTCCTCAAGCTTGCTCTGATAATACTGTACAGATTCGTCGAACTCACTCTCACTAATGAAGGTAATCGAATTAATAAATGAACTAACTTCATTATTCATTATACTGAGTACCGGCTTTAAAATGATAACTATAATAAAAAAATGAAGATAAAATGAAATTATCTTTTTATAAGAAGCCGGAATAACCAACAAATTGACAACAGCTATCAAAAAAAACATGGCAATAATTTGTTTGGCGTATGTATATATCATTTCTTTTCCCATCTCCTCACATCTTGTCAAATGTTATCTAATTGGTTACTAACATCATATTAGAACTATATAAAATAATAAAGAACGTAAAGATAAACATAACAGCAATAATAATGGTAATAACTAATAAATTCATAACACCTGTATTAAAAATATCTAAGACGTTAATAAAATCTTTACTAACTAGTGGTTGAATAATCGCTGTTAGTAATCGAAACAAGATGGTTGCAATTCCAAGCTTCACAATAGGAAAAGAAACAAAAATAACCAATGTGATGATACTTAATAGGCCTACACTATTGCGCATAATCGATAACGTTGAGATAATGGAAACAACCGTATCAGTAAAACGGCTCCCAATAACTGGAATGTAATTCATTAAAGTTTGCGTTGTCCTAAAAAACAACCCATCCGCAAAACTTAACGTGACATTTTGGATGGACATCAACGTTAAAAAGAATGCAAAATAGCCTCCCAGTGTCCACAAGGCAATTTTATTAATAAAATTCGTTAATCGACTATATAAATCTTCAATACCAATTTGATTAACAAAACCAAAGATTGTTCCAATCACCGTCAAAGGTAAACTGACAGCATTAATGAAAAAATAGGAGACATTAATCAAAAATACAACAGCAGGCTGAAATAAGGCATGATTCCAAAGTGCGCCCGTAATGGTAATCATCGATAATAAAATAGGAAATACAGCCACAACAATATCCATATATCTTGTTAAAATATCCAGCGTATAGTCGTGATAAAAGACAAATAACCCAAATAATTGTACAATCAGAATTAATTTTAAGACTGTATTCGTAATCTTTTCATATCGTGTTGAAAACGTTGTTTGAATATTTTGAAACAACGCAATCACTAATAAGAAAATTAAAATCATTTTAAACTGAGAAAAACTCACATTTAACTCATACATGGCATATTCAACAATTGACTTAAAAAAACCGACTATATTAAAATTTTCAACCTTTAGTAAGTTCGATTTATCAAGATAATCAGCTTGTACAAGCCAGTCATATTGTGAATAGATTTCGGCCCAAATATTGTCAAACGATGATAGATCCATACTAAATTGACTCATACTTCACCCCCTAGTTCGTAAAGACTACAATATTGATAAAATTAGTTCAAATAAGGTGATAATCATCGGTAAACTGTACCCGATTAAATAGAGTTTTACAATATACTCAAACATTTTCCCTACATTACCAAGCTTTGCTTCTGTTAATAAAAAATTAACAAACTCAGCGTAATAAACAATTCCGATCAAACGAATGATAATCGTAACATACTGCTGTTCAATATTAAAATTCAAGAACACTGCTGTTAAGTCACCAATCATTTTGGAAAGAATTTGTAAGGCGACCATAAAAAAAAATGTTAGCAAGACAAGACTAAATCCTTTAGCATATTTCGGATTTACTTCTTCTAATAGCAAATAAACAAGTGCACATCCAATTACAAGTGAGATGATTTGAACAATATCAATGGCACACCACTCCTTCTACAACATGAAGATATTTCGTAAACTGGTCATTAATATTTCGATTAGTTGTACGATAAAAATAAGCATATAGACGTAACCAGCAAGTGTAATTAACTCACTGACGTCTTTTGCAATGTCTAACTTTTTAAAAACCATTCCTATAATTCCTAGCAAGAATCCGATTCCGGCAAATTGTAATATTTCAGTCACATCAATTGGCATCCCTTACACCTCATACTTTCGTTTAATTTGCTATTTAACTCTATGTTTAACTTATTTAAAAAATAACAAATAAACGATCTTCAGGAAGTAAATCTACAAGGCTATGGATTCATATCATTAAAAAGATGAGCTTTTACCCAAATTACAAACAGAATCCCTCCTATTTTTAGAATGCTCTGTCGAAATTTCATAAGAAAATTCTTTACTTCCCAACTCAAAGAGCCTATAACTCCCCCTTCCAGAACTAAAAACCTATCCTTAAGAAAATAAAAAAAGACTTTAAAAGTCGAAGCTCTAAAGTCTCTAAAACATGATGATTTTAATGTGTTAATGGATTTAAAACCTTACCCCATAACGAAGCAATGCCAGAAAGCGTTCATTATCTACGAGTTAAACCCATACTTTGAAGACGTAAGTGATAGACTATGATCACAACCTACAAGAATGTAGCAATATATTTGCGATAAAAATTTAGAACTACCAAATAAATTTCATAATCAACGCTAAAAAAGACACAACTATGTGTCTTTTCTCAAGTTATCTTTTGATAATAGGACTTAAATCTATCGGAATGCAAACAGAATCATCATTAGTACAAAAGCAATATCACATTATCACTTTTCAGATGCTACCTTTCTTTTTAATCCATCCAGTAGCATAGATTCTAACGTCTTAGATATCAAAATTTTCAAATGCTGCATCTTCCAATTCTTGTAGCATCTTTGCATTTCTTCTTTTCTCTTTAAACGATTTTAAAGCCACACCTGAAATGAGTCCTGTTAAAATCACTGCTCCAATCGCTCCGTATTTACCTTTATTTTGTTTCATTTTTTCTAACATTCTTCATTCCTCCTTAGTGTTACTTAATTTGTTAACTTCATATTATCTGAATTTTCGACATAAAAACATTCTTTTTTTAAAATTTTTTATATGATATACTTAGGAGGTAAGCTTAATTTTCATAAAATGAATGAAGACATGATTATAGAGCAATTAATCACTGACATATTCACCGATCATGATACTAGAACGCGCCCTATGGCGTTTTTTTTATAAAAATTTAAATACTAGAATACAAAGTGATTTTCAACATTAAGAGACATCTTTTACACCTTATTCTTTCTTTTTTTTAACTAAATATAATAAGATTATAATCGACCATTATCAAGTGGTCCACCTAACACTAATTAACTATTACCCTTTTACATCGTTATAATTATTATTTTTTTAGCCCAGAGAGGTCCTTGTGGCCTCTTTTTCATTGCTATAACAAAAGTAGCACTGAAGTTCATCGATTCTATCATATTTGATGATGCTGATGAAGGAACGTCTTTTTTCATGGCATCAAAAAAAAGAGACATCACGTTTCTCTCCTGTTACAATGTAATGAGCTAAAGCAATATCGAAAAGATAAATCTTAATGTGTCACTCATAGTCCACTAGAAATTTTTTGAATCAAAAAATAAAAACTTCACCCTTCTTAATATGATGTTGAAACAGTTAAATTAAATGAACTCACTAAATTTTTTGAAAAAGAAATTTTGCCTTATCCCTCCACTCATGATAGAAACAGTGTGGAATTCTTTTGATTCCAATTAAAAAGTATGATTTTAAAACGTCTCATATTGTTATTTCCAAAACCTCACTCCCTGATATCGATCTAGATTTAAAGGAACAGTGTTATGATTGTGTGTATGATCGATTTACATTTACTCAAAAACATTTATTATTGAAAACTATAGCAGCTCTTATGAGTTGCCCGAAGTACAAGTTATCTATGAAGAATAAAAATATGAAGAAAACAAGAGGATTGGTGATGTAACAAAAACAGTATTTTTCCATTAATAACAAAACGGAGTCAAGTTTTCTTGAGTGAATGCAGCTACGTTTTTGATTAGAGGAATAGGAATGGGCTATTTTGTTGCATGGCACGATTTCT
>OLNJ01000187.1_pt1 | contig 60151 bp, 81 predicted proteins | sample 1672191 | NCBI WGS metagenome assembly OLNJ01 (sample SAMEA3136657, study PRJEB25190) | human gut metagenome | biome: human gut; feature: human-associated habitat; material: faeces | place: Austria | collected 2013
TCACACCTAAATAATACATTTTTTGTAATTTTTTGTCAAACTATACATAAAAAAAAACCACCCAGCCCCGAAGGAATGAGTGGTTATTTTCTTATTCCAGGTCTGACTTACGTACCCAGCTCATGATTTCTTTCAGTAGTACCTTATCCCCGCTGATCTGCATGACTGTGTAAGTCGTACCTTTTACAAACGCCGGAATGCTCTGCCCTGTTGCATATGTCTTTGCCGTCTTTTTAACTTTGACCTTTTTACCGACTGCAATCACCGCAGCTGCGCCGGTCACCTGTAAATCGGATGTTTTAACCCATGATACAAGCTCTTTGATTAAAGCCTTGCTGCCGGATACCTGCTGTACAGTGTATGTATTGCCTTTAGCCCATGCGGGGATTGTCTGGCCAGTAGCGTACTTTTTAGCGCTGGACTTGATTTTGACCTTATTGCCCGCCTTAATGCCGGTAGTAGTAGGCTTACTGGTAGATGGTTTTGCTGCCTCTGCTTTTGGCAGTTTATCGTGTACCAAGTAGCCGAGGAAAGTCATACCTAGGTATCCATTTGGGTTGCCCTTGATATACTCAAAGCTTTTACCGCCATAATTTGACTGCGACCAAGCAATCGTGTTGGTGTCAATAAGCTCCTCACAAACTGCTACATGTCCCCACTGCCCTGACTGCCAGATCATGAGTGCACCCTCTACAGCATATTTTGAGCGTTTAAAGCCGTCTGAATAGTTATCCCACAGCTCCTGTGCGCCATTTACCCGTGGGCTATCCAAATACTCCTCTCGCCCTAAAATCTCGCTGATACGAGCTGTAGCATAGGTAAAGCAGTTCGGCATATTCACGCCGGTTCTGCGCACTGCCCAATCCATCCAATTACTGCCTGTCAATCCGGACAGGCTTGTTCTTTTCTTAAATGCCATTTTTATTTTCTCCTTTATTCATCTTTAGCTCGGCTTATGCCGGCTCCGTCTAATCGGTGGTGGGCGCTTTTCACTGAAGCTTCCACCACCGCCACTTTTTTTCCTAAATCACTAACCTCATTTGAAAGATTATCCACGTCCTTACGTATTCCAATAATCGCATCAAGTTTTGCATTTACCGATCCTTTCCATTCAGCATCAGTAATAATCTTAGAATCTCTTCCTCTCATGAAGCCACCAAGTCCTACAGCGCATCCAACTAACGCAATTATCAGACTAATGCTTAGTGTAGTTTCTCCACTCAAATCACTCACCTGCTTTATCTTTTTCTTTTGTAAAGTAGTAAGTGATTACCGCTGTAATGACACTTGATGTAACGGCGGTATCAAGTTGCTTTGTTACTGCCATATACGCAAACACTCCCATTACAGTTATAGTCATAAGAGATTTCACCTTCAGTAATGCTTTCAGTTCCTTCATAATGCTTCTCCTTTCGCCCATTCAGGCATAATAAAAGGGCGTTTAACGCACGCCCATGCGAGATACTTTGGATCACTTCCTTTCTCAGCTTCGCAAAGCAGATAAAGCGGATTTTGTATCAAATAACTCATTGTTTAAACGCACTATCTCTTCTCTCAATGTATCCACCCTCCTCTCTAATTCATTATTTTTGCTTTTTAAATCACTCAGTTCCCGTGATACGGATAGTTCGCTATTTTTTACAATACAGTCTAGTTCTTGCACTGCTTTAGAGATATATGGTATGACAACTTCTGGATTTATCGCTAGTGTACCACCCAAATTCTCGACAAGCTGCGGATCTATTTCTTGTAAATTTTGCGCAATATAACCTATCGATCTTTGAAATCCTGTCTTTTTAAAGATATAGGATTCATGCTTAAATCTTCTTATCGCATCAATTCCACATACATCAGTATCCATAATATTTGCTTTAAGTTTAGCGTCAGATACCCATGATGTTTTACAATAATAATCTTCTCCAGTCGCATCTTCATACTGTAAATAATCAGTGCTGCTGTCAGGGTGGCCATGATATATCTGCCTAATATTACGGAAACCACCTCCAGTAACATTAGAAACGACTACATAACCTTTTCCATTTTTAGGCTGAACTGGAAAGTTCGATGATCCCAAAAATATATGTCGCTCCGTCCAACCTGATGGATTTAAGCCAAAATTCAGTGTGTACCACGATGCACCACTATTACCGTCAATATCTGTTTGTCCCAATGATAAAAACTTTGCACCAGTATCAGCCGATAGTAATATACCTCTGCTGGTACTGCTAGTGTAAGATGATGCTATTCCTCCACAATGATTACTGTTAATAAACAAATCCATGCGCCCATTACCTATTACTACCTTTGTATTTTCTGTTCCAAGACTTGTAAATGATCCCGTCAATAATGCATTGTCAGCTTTTAACTTTCCTTCATGTGTCACATAAAATGGAGCACCTGTCATAGATTCTGCTGTGCTGCCTGCATAAAAAGCATACGTCCCGGCACTTTGCATTACAGTATATTTACCATTGTTTTGCGCACTCAATCTTAATGCTCCGATGTCAAACCCACCAATCTTACCAGATGTGGCAGTGACCGTCCCAATCATAGTTAGATTTCCGTTTGTATCACCATACAGCACCCTGCCCCCAGCATTGTTATAAATGGATAACGCACCATTATTGACACGTAATCCCCCAGAATTGATCACAACACTCATATTGCCTGTCACTTCTGATTGAGCAGGCGCCCAGTAAGATGGATCAATAGCTGAATTAGCTTCGCATAGGAAAGGTCTATTAAAAGCTATGCGTCCTTTGAAGTCTCTACCATAAAGATATACTCTTACATATTCTATTTCTTTATCTTCAACCTCTACAAACTTGCCTACCCGCACCCATTTATGGGATGTATCTCTGACAGACCCTGAACTTCTGGTGCCATCGGTATAATATATATTGATAATATAAGTTGCAAGTGGATTTGTAGGCCCAGCCACATAATCGGAATTTGTCAAAAATTCAGTGGACATATAAAATCCTTTTACCTTACGTCCTATGTCTATACGTTGAAACCAGTTACTGTTCGCAGTTCCATCAAATGCACTTGATTCCAACCAAAGCGCACGCCCTGTACTGCTTCCCCATGTCATCGCTCTGCCGCCTGTACATGTCGACGCTAATGATTTGTTCCAACAAGCTGTATCATTTGTAAAATCAGAATTCTCTATGAGATTTATTCGATTATATGATTCCTTGATACTCACTGATAAACTGTCTACCTTTTGCGTGATCGTTGAGCTCATGCTATTCACAATATCCTTGGTAGCATATGTATCACTTACCGTTGTTTTAAATCCGTTAACATCAGCAACCAAAGAATTAAGCTTAGTTGATGTATAAGATGCAGTGGATTCAATTGAAGACACTCTGCCAGTCAATCCATTTACACTTTGTTCAAACTGTGTCTGTTTACTCGTTACACTTGTCAGAGTGGAGGTATGCTCACCAACCGTGCTGTTAATACCGTTTACGGTCTGTGTAAGACTACTATAATTGGTCTTTAAGGTTGATACATCACCTTTAGCTTGTGACATGTCGGTAATCAGTGATGAGATTTTACCATGCTCCACGGATAACGCTGTACTCAGTGTGCTTATGTCACCGGTGATAGTGTTATACACTACAGATAGAGACTGGTTTGCTCCATCTACCAAAATATGACTAGACTTAATGACCTCTGTACCGTCATTTATCTCTTTGACCAATGATGTGATGTTTATCTTGTCTCCCGATATGTTGGCGTTATCAGCTACCATGCTATCCACGATAATTGGCCGTTGTATACCGGACGCGGTTATGCCGGTTGCATCAAACATCAGCCTGCCGGATGCGTCCCAGACATACATGTTGTAGTCTCCGGATGCATCTTTGCCAATTTGTACTCTTGGCCTTGTGATATCTTTAATCTGGAGGGTCTCACCAAAAATATCCAAACGGCCTGATTGTGACTTAAAGTGTATACTGCTTGCATCGATCGTACCAGCAGTTACTTTATCGGCTGCTACACTATCAATCATGGCCGACTTTATCAGCGCATTGGATATCGTTGTGTTATCAGCATTTAAGACTATGGTCTGCGTACTGCCTGCTGTCACACTGCCTGCAAGCAGGGTGTTGACACGCTCCAAGTCTACGTCCAGTACGTGCACCTCGGCTTTGGTGGCATATAGGTCCTGTACGTACTCTTTCGATACGTAGGATGTCTCAATTTTCGCTACCTTTGCGGCAAGCTCTGTGACGTCCAGATTTTCGATTTCTGCATCCAGCGCAGAGAGCTTTTTGTTGACCTCAAGGTAGTTTGTATTGATAGTCTCAAACTCGCCCTCAAAGGCTGTGATTTTGTCTGTGATGACCTGTTTTGTGCTTACGAGGTCAGAGTAAGTCCTATCTACTTTTGTTTGCAGAGGGCCTTTATAACCTGTGTCTTGCTCCTGCTGGGTTTTTCCTTTAGATTGTATGATGCCGTAAAATCCACCGTCACAATTAAACTCATAATCCATGAGAGGGACAACATAAGCATTACCGGCGTTATCCATTGCACGCACGAGGTCACCTGCCTCAACATCAGGTTGAGCCATGCGCCAGTTTAATTTGGCGGCTCTATACGTAAAGCCCTTAATCTGGTTGTATAAGACAGTGATACGCTCCTGGGTCATGCCTGGGCAGCTAAAATAGATGCCAATGCCAGTTCCAGCGGATACAGAATGTTCCTCGTCGATCGTACAATCCAGCCGATTGATAAAGGTGTCTTCCTCGTCCATTTCCAGCGGATCAGCAAATCGGCTTGGGGATATTGTAAGACCTGCGTCGGTATACCATACCAGCCTGAGCTTACCGTCTTTGTCCATAATAGCATTTTTGCCACAGTACGCGGCAAGCACACTTATAGCCTCAATGATAGTAAGCCCCTGCAGGCTATCGACTTTGTAGGTAACATCATCCGCCCCGCCCGCATACTCAATACCTATTTTTTTGCATTGCTCCTGTAGGATAGTGGCTATCTTTTGATTACCAATCAAGCCAGTAAAAAACCCTTTATAGCAAAGGGCGAAGTTATCATATGCGGTAAGCTTTATAAACTCTCCAGATCGTACCGGCTTTTCAAGGTTATAGACACCTTTTTTAATCCACTCCACCGTACCATCGTCCAGCTCTAAACCAATATAAGGTATCGCTTGACGTCCTTTAAGGATAGTGTTTTTAGGCACGTCTGTTAGGATAAACTCAATATAAGAGGACACAGCATCCCCAAATGTTATTTGCTCAGATGAGTTTGTGCCTCCTTTAAGCTTAAAGCTCTTTATGCCAGTATACTCGGTACCTGCAATGTCAATTTTCAACCGGAAATGGCGGCCAGATTTGGATATTGCCGTTTTATATTTATCGGATGTGGTTATCATCGTACCACCTCCCTGTGCTAATCTTCGATTTTAAGCATAAACTCGATTGATTCAAGCTCATTTGCTGTCAGTTCCACACGGTCCAATTCATCGAGGGTAAGCCGCCTCACGTCGATTTCTTCCTCCAGCTCTAAAAGCTCCTTATATTCATCAAAATACTTCTTGCGAGCTGATAAGTCATCTTCCGGTATAGCGTAATTGCCGTCTTTCTCGACGCCATATTTTTTGATTAAATCCGTGCGCTGCTCCTCCAAAAAGACTGACTGCTTTTTTATTGACTCCAGCGTCTTTTTGATATGGTATGACTGTTTTACGGGTAAAGTGGTGTTGAGCATCTTGCCAAGTGCTGGCTGTGCGTCTACAATCTGTTTATTTTTAAGCTGCATCCTTGTTACCTCCTGCCAGTTCTGCGATAATCGCATCCTGCTCTACATAGATTTCATCCTCTGCTGCAGCCTCCGCGGCTCTAACTTCTGTGCGATTTGCCTTGTAGAGAGTCTGGTTGCTGATGTAATGCGTCAGATTTGCGTTTTCTGGATTGCTGGTATTGATTACAGCCTTTACCTGCTCGACCTGTACGTTGTCTACCTCGATATTTTTTGTTATCTCAATATTTTTATTTGATTTTGTAATTACTGCCATAATATCCTCCTTATTGCTGTATTATTTTTACAGTCGCTTTTTTGTACCAGTAGATGCCATCACCTAAGAGCCCTATATGCTCCTCGTTAATTGTACCACGGTATGACATGATAGAGAGGCTTGCCCCTCCTCCTCCATCGAATGAAAAAGGGAAGAACCCTGCAATCAGATTTTTTCTGATTTTAGCCATTTCCGACTCCCGGAGCACTCCCCACTCGATTGTTATTGTCTTTTTTTCAGCCACGACGTCCCCGGCCATAGTGCCGCTTGATGTACGTCCGGTATTGCTTGACCATATGATCTCGTTGTCAATTTTTATAACGGTAGGCGCAGGCAGCGCCACACCGTTTGCCGTGAGTATTGCCATACCCGCACCTCCTACATATCTATAGGACACTTACCATTTTTGCGAGTATCCTTGTTTACATTTTCAACGACTTTTTTCGTTACTTTTTGATCGTCAATATAAACATCAGTATCTTTATTCCTGATTTCTTCCTTAACCTCATCAAATTTATGCTTCAAACCTCTCACTTCTTCAATGAGGTCCTTCATGGTTGTTTTATCTGTATCACTTTGAGACTCTTTCCATTCATGCTGCACGTTTAGGGACCTTTCTCCGGCAAACGCGATCGTCGGCTCCTGTAGTGCTGCCTGCATGGCTCCTGACATGGATTGAGATAAACTCTTGACCTGCCCTATAAATCTTGGTGTGCTTGCTGCCAGAGTCTTACCGAGCCCCTCCATCATATGTGGCATCCATTGCTCATACTCTCGCAGAGGGCCAGTATCTGGCCGTGTAAAGTGTAGCCATGATGCAACGATGTTAGCAGCTTTTTTTACCTCGTTGGTTACTTTATAGGCATAATCTTGGATACCGTTTGCAAACCCTGATATCATGTGCCCGCCCCAAGTGTAGGAGCTGCTCCCAAGACCGCTAAGCCATGACGTGGCTTTATTTACGCAACTCTGCACGGTAGACTTAACATTAACTGATCCAGAGCCATTCTTAAAGTTATTCATCATCCCCTTGGCCTTGTTGTACATGTCACTGTACATCGTACCGCTAATCCACTTGCTTGTTGCACTCAGATTACTTGTTACAGATGACTTCATGCTTTTGCTGCTTGAATCTACAGTATTTTTCGAATCCTTAAAAGTACGTGAGATATCATTTTTAATCGATCCGCACTTGTCAGACACAAAGGTGACCAGAGGTCCCCATGCATTTTTGGTATCATTGCTCATGCCGCGGTTTGCACCGATTAGAGAGTCGCGCGCATTGTTAAAGTTCTTTTCAATTGATTTTCCCGCTTTCTCTGAGTTGACACTTACATCATTACGCACTGTATCAATGGAGTCTGCCACTACGCCCTTTATACTCCCCCAAGCACTTTTTGTGTCCTTGTCAGAGCCATTCCAAACACTCGATATTTTATCTCCAATTTTACCGAATAAGTTACCGGCGCTATCCTTTAGATTAGACCACGTATCCCCTAAGGATTTTGTGATTCCATCCCACGCCTTGCCTGCTTTCTTTTTTATATCTGTCCAGACGTTGCCTATAGCCTTGACTAGCCCGGAAAACAGTTTAGGTATTGCAGTTACAAGTCCTTTTATAGTCTTTGCGATACCGTTTTTTAAGCCCTCAATGAGGTATCCGCCTATCTCAGCAAAAACCGTACTCGGAGAGTGGATTCCAAATAGCTCTTTTATACCGTTTATGATGGGGTCAACTATTACACTACGTAAAAAGCCTATCGGATCAGCGAAGAAATCACGTACACCGTTGCAAAAACCGTCCCATAGCCACTTGCCAAGGTCTGCAGCTAGACTCAGGATACCAGACCCTATGCCGTGCACAGCTGCGATTATTGTTTGGAGTAAAGAGCCTGCAATGCCCCACCAATCAATGTTTTTGATAAAGGTTGCAATGTCGGTGCCTATTTGCCCCCAGTCTACACCCCTTATCGCTGTAAGCAATGTATCAAGGATGCCCTGTGCTGCATCGCTCAGAGTCATGCCAAAGTCAGCCCAATTTATGTTATTAAAAAAGGCGTTTATGCTCTTGGCAATCGTATCTCCCAGCTTGTGCCAGTCAATGTTTTTAACAAAGGTATGCACAGAGCTTATTGCTCCACTTAGACCTTTGCCGAGAGCTGCTGTAAATTTTGGCATATCCACGCTGTACATAAGACCCATTACTCCATCAGCCAGAGCCTTACCGATAGCAGGCCAGTCAGCAGTCGTTACAAATCCATAAAGCATGTCGATGCAAGCTTGTACATATGACCCAATCGTATGCCCCAACTTATCCCAGTCAACGCTGTACACAAGACCGTTAAGCCCCTGAGCTAATGCTTTACCTATCCGCTCCCAGTTAATGCCAGTAAACAACAAATACAACGTATTTACGATAGTGTTGATTCCGGTGCCAAACATTCGACCGATATTTACCCAGTTTATCGTATCTATCAAGCTGTTAAAGAGCTCACAAAACCCATCGCAAAACTCTGTGATGGATTTGCCTAAGTTATCCCATGATATCCACTTTGTAAATGATGCTACAGCCTTATTGACCTGCTGACCTATGAGCTTACCAATACCGGCATAGTCACCCTCGGCCCACAGGTCTTTGAGCTGCTTGACCCATTTTTTGATAGGTCCGTCATCGACATCAGTCGGTGTGTAGACCGGCATATCGCTCCCGCCGCCACCGCCGCCGCCAGAGCCGGCAGAATCATCCGCATCATCCAACTTGTTGATCTCGTCAAATCCCATGAGTGACCTGCGAGCCTTTTCCGACGCTTTAGCTGCTTTATCAGCAGATGAGCCGTATGCACCCATTGCATCCTTTGCTGCATAGATACCGGATGTGGCCTGCTTTGTTGCTGACATTGACTTACCAAACAGCGCAGACATAAAAGCCGCTATATAGCCGGTCACCGTGGCCAACGCAGACATAAGCGCATTAAGTGCGGGCATGATTGCCTGAAAGATAGGTGTAAATGCTGTGGCCAAATTAGAGCGTATCTGATTTAAACTATTTGCAAACGCAGTATTTGTCATAAGGGTAGCCCCAATGTTTTGAGCGAGTGCCATAATGCCTCGGCTCACTAGGGGGAATATCAGCGAGAAAATCGTAAACGACTTAATCAGCTGACCTACGCCCATATGAGCGCGCCCCATACCGTTAGAGGCCTTTTTACCGGCTGACCCTATACCAAGTAATCGGCTTGCAAAAGACGCTGCATGCTGTCCTGCTGATTTTAGCCCATTACTAAACTTATGCAATGCTGATGAGGCTAAGCGCTTTGTAAATTGCAAGATAGCATTGCCTGCTGCTCTAGCTACCCCGGACGTTGCTCCCATCTGTCTATTCATCGCGCTAAGAGTGATGTTTGTCCGTGCTGCAGCATCCTGCAGCTTAGCGATTTGTGTATCAAGCCCCATCACCTGCTTATCAAGAGCACTCTCAGCTTGTGCACTCATGTTAGGCTTATAAGATTCAAGCAGCGTTTTCCGTTGCGCTTGTTTTGCAAGGATCTGATTGTCGTACATATCCATCATGTTTTCAAGCTCAGCATATTTCTGGCGGGTCATTTCTGTATCAAATTGCGGGTCAAACTTGACTTTAGGCTTGCGTATACTGATTCCCGGCGGCCCTCTCACACTAGGACCATGTGAGACTGTTGTGCTTGGCTCTGTGTCGCTCTGAGCCTTCTGATAAGGCATCTGCACACCAGACATTTGCTTGACCATGCCCGCCATCTGCTCAACAAAAGCCTGCATTTCAAGCTTTGTACGGTTGAGAGTAGCCTTTACGGATTCATTCATTTTGTCGAGACTAGCTACAAGAGACTGCCTAAGATTTTTAAACATATCCCCACTCATAGCATCCACCTGCTTGCGTATCCGGTCAGCTATCTTACTCGACTCTGCCTGTATATCTTTGTCAAGGTCTGATTTTATCTCCAGATCCATCTGTATAGACCCTGCACTTGTCGCTCCCACATCATCACCTGCCTTTCTAAAAATAAAAAGGAAGTTATTCACTCATGTCCATAAACATCGCATAGACTTCTTTCATAACTTCCTCTTTATTCATGCTCTCAATCATTCTCTGGGTTTGCTTATCTCTCCACTCATTCCGGATACGATGCTGCTCCTCACTAAAGTGCTCCAACGTGTCAGCATCGTCTTCGGCTCTAATGGATATGATATTGCCCAAAGGTGTGTCTGGCATGATACCCGCCAGAAGCGTGGTAAACTCAATCCAGTCCATCTTATCGTCATACAGGTCCTTTGTGGGGTACTGCATAGCAAAAGACGACTCTATCAGCTCCCAGTCATCAAGGATATCATACCAGCGGTCTACTTTTTTTCTTCCGGCGTTTCCTCGTCCTCGAAATCTACTTCTGTATCTCCGATAGCCGCCATGATAACAGCCATGATATCGTTTGTAGCTGCCATCGTCATATTGCTCTCGTTGATGTAATCCAGAGCTTCCTTGCCGAGTGCAATCTGTATGATCTTATCAATCATTTTAATGTCAGATTCAAGGTCGTCTTCCGTCTTTTTCTGGGCTTTCTTGACCTCGGACATAATCAGCAGCACGTTTGTTTTAGACGTGTTTATAGGATACTTGTGCTCTGCGTCGATTTCAACTACAGGCCTCTCGTTGCGATTTCTGAGGCGGTCTACAACATCATATCTACGTCCCATCTTAAGCGCCTCCTTCTGGTGTTGCTGGCGCCGGCACAAAAGTCGGTTTTCCATCGAATATGATATCAAGTTCCAACGCAGCGACATTTGTGCTATCGCCGCCTGGTGCAGCTTTAACATCCAGCACACAATTACCAGTGATGCTAGAGCCATCCGGGAATTCAATAGAATACTTAGTGCTACAATCAAGACCGTCCTTCCACAGTACAGTATAAACATAATCGTTCCCCTTATCTCCTACGCTTCTTTTACCTTTCAGGGATACAGTAACTGCTTTGGCAGTTGCCAGGGCTCTGCCCCATCCTCCCTGGTCCATCGGGCTCCATTTTTCCACATTGCTTTCAATGGATAGGGAGAATGACTCCATATCCTTAATGGATGCCATATCATCTTCTGAGCTCGCAAGTCCTTTCGTCCCAATACTAAAAACAATGTCAAATACCGGATAGACACCGGTCGTTACTTTCGCCATAAATTACTCCTTTCGCTCGTATGTGAGCCATGTTTCAATTACATATTCATAGATGCCCTCTCCGTCCGTTCCAACGGAAATCGGCTCGTCGCTCCTCATATCACATTTAATAACTCGGTAATCACCAATTTTCGGCTGCTGTCCGTAAAAAAGAGCATGCATGCTTTGTGCTACACGCTCAGTTTCATCCGGGTTTTTATTCCAATGCACTACGATAGATACTCCCTTGACGGCTGTTGTGGTGCTTTGTAGGCCGCCTATAGCTAACATGCTGCGGTTGCTCGTTAGATTGCGCACACAGACCGTTTTTTCCTTAGATACGTCATAAGTACCTATCTTCCAGATATCCGCTGAGACCTGTGATTTGAGCCAGTCCTTGACGTCTTTTAAGGTCATCATGTGATAAGCCCTCCACTTTCTTGCTTTAAAAACTCAGCAAATGTTTTTTGTACCCACTGTAATCCATCTCCATCAAAATAGTAATCCATCCAATGGTCCTGCGCATCGTGATTTTTTGTCCGCTGGAAGGTAACAGGCTGATGCTCTTTACCGTTTTTATCAACAAACGGTAGATTATAATACAACCTGCGTGCATAAGGTGTATCAAAGACAATTGCTGCAACTAGCTTTGTACTTATGTGTCCTTTATCAACAAACCCGCTCCGCTCCAAGTCTCCAATATCTTTTGGTACAACAGCGCGGCTCACAATATCCGAGCGCATAGACTCCGCAGTCAGCTCTAAAGCGCGTTCTTTGGCCTTATTCAGCTGTGCTATAGCCCTATGGTTGATATTCACCTTTACGCTTTTAACATTCATAATAGATCAATCTCCGTACTGTAGATAACGCCTAGCAGTTTTGGCTTTCGCACAGCGTATATCTGCTTGCGCTCCGCACCAATCTGTACAAAGCCCTGGAAAGCTATCTTGCCCTCCAAGGCTTGTACATCGCCATGTATGATAAGCATACCACTGAGGGATATCTGCTTACTGTCTTTACCGTATACAATCTTTGACTTTTCGTCGTAGATCGCCAATCCATCATAGATAACAGTCTCGATGGGCCCCTGGTCCTCTGTGTCCTGCTCCTGATATATGACAACGTGTGTCGTAGCCTCGTGGGAGGGAAAAGGGAAAGGGCTCGCAATTACAACACCAGGCATCTGAGCCCTGTATCCTCTAAGAGGTTGATTATCTCTTGCGTAGTGCTGATACCGCCGTAGGTTACGTTGGCCATCTCGACTTTTGTGCTGCCTGCGTTATAGCCTTTTAGCGGACTATTGATATACGGACCATACTGCTTGATATAATCAGCCTGTAGGCAGACAGCACGGCTTATGAGCTCTTGCTGATAGGGTGATAGATTATCATACCCTTTGCCCTTGATGCGTCCAAAGCAGAGGTGGTCGATGCTGTACTCCGCATCTTTTAAGGCCTTGGGTAGCTCATCTTGTGATATGAGGTTACCGCTGTAATCAGCGGTGTAGTATTCAGGTGTTGCATACATGCTATTCACCTGCTTTCTTTTGTTCCTTTTCATACTCCTTGATTCTTTTCTTTAACTGTTGATTTTCTTTTTCCAAAGCAGCATATTCACTATATGCGATTTTCTTCTTTGGAGAGTATTCCAGCAGTTTTCCATCCTCCCCATAGATATCGTATCCTTCTTCAAGGTATGCATGCTTCTGCTCTTCGGCAATGGTGTACTCTTTATTGTCTTTTAATGCTTTCATGCTTATCCCTCCGCTTCTGCATTGATGATACATCCCTGTTCCAGCAGATCATCCAGCAATGCGAATGTTCCGTTGAAACGTCTGTTCTGATAAAGGTATTTGTCCGCAGTGCGGCTGTCATGACCTGGTGTAAATGCCTTGATATAAGAGTATTTGACGCGGGATACCTGTGCCTCAGGGTCAATCATGATGTAATTGATTTGTTTTCCTGCACTTGCTACCTGGAAGCCTTCTGTGAAGTCAAAAGCAGTCTTTAAGCGGCTTGCCGGCGCAGTCTTAATAGTGCTGATATCATCCAATGAGCGTACACGACGATCAATATTCTTCGCGCTACCAGATACCTCCAAGGTACGCTGGATGCCTTCTGCGTTTTTCAGTTTAGTTTTAAATGCAGGTGTACAGTACATGATAACACGTTCTAAAGGTACTCCTGCTTCTTCCATTGCTTCGATATTTGCGTCAAAATCAGAAAGGATATTTGCGGTTGTGATCGCTGTATTACTGATTTTTGCACCAACACGTTTTGCCTCTGTGTAGAGCTTAGAGAAGGTGTAACAATCTAATTCAGGAATAGCCTGCGTCTTCTCAAAACGTGATTGAATGTTTGCTAAGGAAACAATCTGATTCGTTTCGTCAACATCCATAGGGTCAATCGCGAATTCGATATCGCGATCATGGTCTAATGTCTTTGTTTCAAAGTCGTTACCATAAGAACCTGTGTTAAATGATAACGTCTTACGATTGTGATCTTTATAACCGGATACTGTGATTTTTGGTAATCGGATATCTTTTGTATTGATAATCTGAATGTCCTGATTTGTATTATACAACTCATTAGACATTAGCAAGTGCCCGTACATTTCAATGATACGTGGCCAAAATTGCGTTACATAATTTAATTCTGCCATTTATATAGCCCTCCTATTTTTTCTTAACTCCGAAAATATTGTCAAGTTGATCATCGACACCATTTCCGCCTGCAGTGCCTTGATTCCCTCCACCAATCTGCTGGAATCCTCCTGCTTGTGTAGTGGACTTGAAATCAGGGAATGCCTTTAAAACTGTTTCAATGGCCGTTTTGATGTTGTCATCGTTCAGCGTACCATCTTCTTTTGTTGCGTTTGCACGGTCTACAAGCTTACTTAAAAATGGTACTTTTTCAGCCTGCACTCCTAGCGTCCCTGCTAATTCTGCAACTTTCGCATCAATCTGTGAGTTCAGGATTTGTGCTTTCAGTTGTGCATTTTCCTGCTGCATAGCCTGGATACGTTGTGCTTCTTCCTGCTGTTTAGTTGCCTGCGCCTGCTTATATTGATTCATTGCTTCACTGGCCTGTTCTGGTGTCAATCCCTGCTGCTTAAAATATCCTTGTAGCACCTTGTCTTCTGTTCCAGCTGAACGTTTTGAAACAACTTCCGCGAGCTTGTCGTAATCAATCTGTTGAGTAGCGGTTCCTTGTGCTCCTGCTTGTGCACCAGCATTGTCACCTTCTCCGCTGCTTCCATCTTCTGCAAAAAGCTGAATATTCAACGGATATCTTAGGTAATTTCTCATTTTTAATTTCCTCCTGTTTATTCGGGTGTGCTCCCCTATCCTTTCGGACATGCACCTTTTAAAGCCTTGTCATGGTTGGGCATAAAAAAGCGAACTATTTACGTCCGCCTTTACCTTTCTTTTTACAAGACATGTTAATCACCTCCTTAACTCTATACCGTCCTTTACTTCAATTGCTTACCAAAATACGGTAGTTTGCGCTTGGGTGGGTCTTTCACGTGCCTTACCTCTCTTTCCGTTCTTCCGCAAAAAATGCAGGTACGCTTTATTTTCAACGTCCTGTACATCAATCTTTTATCACAATACTGGTCTTCTACTATCTCACAATAGCTATGTCTGCACATGACTTTTACCAGCTTCTTTTATTTTCTTGTGATAGTGTGCTTGCATGCGGTATAAATCATCACTTTCATCATCATGTGTTTTATAATACTCATCGATCTTATAATCAAGTTCCTGCATGATCTTTTGTTGCTCCTTATTTGCCTTTTCCACGATTTCCCTCCACTAAAAAAGCACCCAATTTATGAGTGCTTAATAACTACTTGATTTTCCATCCATCAACTGGATTGTAAGTTCTGTCACTTAACTCTACCCTGAAAGACGTTCTCAATGCTTCTTCACATTCCTTTTGATACATTTCAAATATTTTTTTCTGTTCTAATGTAGCTGAATCGTTTATTTTCTCGCCGACAAAATTACCATTATTGTCATACACGTCTTCAATCAGATCAATAATTTCTAAAGGTGGTGCAAAAAGCATTTCACTTCAACCTCTCTTTCAGCAGTTCCATAAAGATAAATTTTGCTTCTGTATCTGAATAATCAGAGAACGCTTCTGCAAAAAATTCCCCATTATTAGTCATGGATTTGGTTTTGGCATATGAGCTAAAATATCTCGCAACATTTTCATCTGTATCAGTAACACCCAATCTTTCTAATGTTTCGGCCCTTAATTCTGTTGCAAAATCATTTCTTTCCAAGTCGTTTATGAGTTTTTGCAATGGTTCATCACTGTATGGCTTACCGTATTCAAGATGATTCTTTCGCACATAATAATCATAATTGAGAACATGCCCCATTTCATGCTTTATTATCCCTTCAATGCCTGGCTTCTTAGTCCATTTGTACTGTCCGTACATTTTTTCAGTCAATGATTTAGCATTTTCAGGAGTAAGGTTTTTATTGATGCCTAAAGACAAACTAATTCCTTTGTTCTGAATGTCTATTTCTGCTTTAGCCGTTCCATCCTCTATGAGGTGTACGTTTTTTATGATTCCTTGCAAGCTTGGATATTCTTTATAAATCTTAGCCAGCGCCTTATCCACTTCCAGTATAGTACGTTCATCAATTTCTTTCAACGTCGAATCATCGAAGTTTTCAAGTGTTGAGGATAGAGTATGTTTATTCCCATGCACTTTCTCCTTCCGCTGATTTCTTTTAAACTCAGAATGCGCCTCCAGAAAGTCTCCAAGGTTCTTCTGAGCCTGCCTCAGATTAGCCTTTGCCTCTTTCTGGTCTTCATCCTCCACAGTTCCAGCAAGTATCCTTTTACGCGTTCTTATCTCACGTTCCAATTTACGCTGGTGCTGCTCATTGTTGTAATTTTCTAGGGCTATTTTTTGGTCTTGCGGTTTTGGTAGCCTTGTCACGCCCTCAAAGTACGTAGCAAGCGTGTGCCTGCAATTTGGGTGCAGAAGTCCTGCCTTAATAGCATCGGACAGCAACTTATACTTCTCTTTGTATTTTGCAATGTATTCATCATTGGGATGGCTAAAAACATCATCAATGAGTATTTGTCCCTGCCAAGGCAAACAAAGCTTACAGGCGTTCGCATGGGCTGATACAAAGACCAGATGCACACCTAACTCGTCACGCTTGCTGCCCTCACCGAGTAATGTTGCTCTATGGCTCGCTGTGCGCAATGCCATTTCCGCATAGTCTGCAATATTCACGTATCTTATAATCTCGCCGTTTTTATCTTTATAGGCTATACAGTTAACGCCCTTGGCAAGAAAATCCTCTGTAGCCTTATCGATTGCCTTACCAAGTGATATAGCCCCGCTGGACAGCTGAAACTCAGTCTTAAAGATTGTTTGACGGTACACGTCATCCATCTTGCGATATACAGCTTGTTGCACGTCCTCAAAGTCATTTTTTGTTGATTTGATAAGTGCGTCGAGCTTCTTCCGGTTCGTACCGAAAAATTGACTTTCCTGAGGAGGTTCTTTGCCGGGAAGCCCGGTATTGACCCCATCCTGCGGCAGTTTGATATCAGCTTTACGCACACCGACACTAAAGTGATTGCGCAGGACCTGCTCGATTGCCTGTGTGATACGCTTTCGAAATCGGTATATGACGCTGGTTGTCTCTTTGCGGTATTCCTGCAGATTACGAAGCTTGGCCTTTTGCCACATTTCCCAGCTAAAACCCCGCTCCCGTTCCTCTACCTTATGGTTGATAAAGTTTCGACGCAGGGATGCCATCAGTTCCAGCTCCATTTCCGCAAATATATCTCTCAGAGCATATGGGTCCTTTTCTTTCTTTGCCATTATTCATCCTGCGGATAATCGTCTGGCGTTGGAGTCGCACCGCCTAAATCGTCAAACTCTGATATAACAGGCTCTTGTGTTTCCATGACGCCGTTCTCAATACGTAGCCGCTTTATTTCTTCCGCTTTCCATTCCTCATCTTTACTATCACCATACATTTCATCCACTGATGCCTCAACCGACATAATGACTTTACCCGGTCTTGCCTTGGCAACGGTTTCCACAGTCGCTTCAAACGATGGACTTGCGTATTCCCCGAAATTAACTGTAACATCGACATCGTTACCACTCGAATTTTTTGTGTAAGTATCAAAAGCCTTGATAACGCAGTTTATTACCTCAGGAAGTGTTTTTTGTATCGCTTCAATGATGATATTTCTTGTATACAACGTGGTTTTTTCTTTTTCTCTCTGTGCTTCCGCATTATCCATCTTTTTTGTATCAATACCTAATGTAGATGGTGATATAACTCCCTGCAGACAAAGGTCTAGGAAAGAAATATAAGATTGTAGATAATTCTCAGAAGGGATGACAGGTTGCGTGACATTGATTTGATTTTCACCTTTTTCCTTCATGTTGCCTTCTATCATCAGGAATCTATCATCATATTGATTGAATTGTAGCATCTGCCCTGTTTCTGGATCACGAGGAATAAGCGCCTCCGGAATATATTGCTTTGTCCTGGCGGCTCTTACAGCATCTACCCACTGGCTGATAATCTCATCCAGCCCGTCAAAGGATGATGTTTTCTTATCAAAAATACTTTCTCCGCGATTCTCCCACTTTGTGCTATCCTTAATCTTGAACGGTACAGCCATCGCAAATCGACCGTAGATTTCATTTTCACCTTTTTCATCCGGAAGTTTATAGCCAGCGAAGGCAACATCAATAATGTTAGCTGTTTGAGGGATCGTTGATAATGGCAAAGGATCATCCATGCCCCATTCTGTTAATACATTTTTGATGTACCCCTTGCCGTAGTGCTCGTAATGAACATAACGCTTGTGTGCGTGCTTATATTCTGTCTTGAATACACATTCCACAAAACGGCCACGTTCATAGACGATTTCCACCTTATCCCCAGGAACAAACTCTATAATTGGATATTGTGTAAGCTTCTTATCAAATGAGATTTTAAAAGCGCCGTCACCAATGAACAGCGCTTCTTTAATTGCCTTACGTAAAACCTCATTGAAATTGTTATCTTTGCTGATGTTATCCCAATCTATTTGCCGCGCCTCGACCTCGATGCCATTTAAATCGCGTATTACGATATCAGTAAGGACCTGCACCATCAACGAAGGAAGACCTGAATGAATCTTGCGTATCTTTATACGGGGGCTTGCTGCCCAGAAGTATGAATTGTCGCGCTCTAGTTGTTTGTAAAACTCATCAAGTTCTTCTGGATCGCCTCGCATCCATATACGATTTTTTATCGCATTAGACTCAAAGTTAAATGTTTCATTCAGATAATAAATGTTTTTCTGCGCAGGTGTGATATCGAGCCATGCTCTTATCACGTTCTTTGCTTTATTAAATAGTTTCATCGTCCACCTCCTATGGATCGGATGTCTTGATATACTGCACAAATGGCAGCCATCCATACTGACCAGCATTGATTGTATGGTCATTTCTGTCTTCTGGCTCGTATTTGTCTTCCTGCCAACTGTAAACCTCCAGCTCTCTGATGTGATGTATGCAGTCATCAACAACTAGATAATCGCCATGAAATATCCATCCCTGCTGCATATGGATACGGTCAATGATGGTTGTTTCCTTCCATGCATCATCAAATGTATAAATACATGGGTGTGTCCTCTTGTATTTATATAGCTCCGTCAGTGTTGCCTGATCAGCGCAGTCAATAAATGCATGTTTAGCGAAGCCCCACGCCTTTCTATTTCGCTCTAAAAAATCCATTAACCTATTAACAACATCACTTGGTGCGAGTGGTGTATTTAGATCCGCATTGTTGTATACTTCCTCATTCAGTATAATGACCTTGCCGCATGTTGTAATGCCAATAAACAATAAAGCAATGGTATCCGGACTATTTGCTGAGTACGATGTATCAACGCCAACAGTAAAATACCGATACGTATATTTCTTCGCATCGGCTTTTGATATGACATTTTTACTTCTACTGAAATTCGGAAATACAAGCCCTGTGGCTCTGCCACGCAGTCCCAATATTTTATTCTTGTACATCTTAGTTCCGGGTGCTACCGCTTTTTTCTTACGCTCAATGGCTTCCTGCGACAATGCGGCATTATCGTTGAAGTTGAAATACCAGTGTACCCACCCTTTTTCTGCAGGCTGATTCAGCATATACAATAATTCCTCTGGATAATCTTTTCTGTATTTTTTCAGAGGTCGTGACCTGTTAAGAAACTCATCATATACAGGAAGAGAAGGATCATCAGGGTTTGAAGTCGTCATCATGTAAACACAGCGGTGGGATATCTCACGCAAAAACTCCATATCAGCAATGTTTACCTCATCAACATACACACATCCTACTTGACCACCAAGCACTTTCTGCCACCGCTTTTTATTGTCATATCCACATATGTAAATGATCTTAGTGCCTTTGTTTGTTTGATACTCAATATGAGGCAATCTGATTTTACGTTTACCGGATGGATAGTACTCTGCTACTCCGTCGAATTGATCGAGCAGCATCCGCTCTCCATTTATGACGTTTTTTTCCACTGTACCTAGATCAGCACCAGCGATAACATGAAACCTTATGCCGCTATTTGCAACCTTACACATGAATTTGAAAATGCCGACGGTTGTTTTACCACAGGCTGTAACACCTTCCAGAAATTCTCGCTCAGTGTCTAAGCGAAGGAAATCCTTGAACTTAGGCGATAGTAATAACATTGGTTGTGTCATACGTCATCATCTCCAAGTGGTTGCATTTGATCTACAATACCAGTGATAGCATCCATTTTGTTCTGTACGCTCTCATCAGGAATATCATTGCTATCTGCTTTCAACTTATCCGTCTGTGCTCTTAACTGCTCAATCTGCGCTTTCTGTAAGTCCGTAGCTTCGCTATAATGCTTATCCAGCCATTTTAGCGCAAACTCTTTGCTGACAAGTTTTATAGAGCAGCCGTCCTTGCCTTGTTTCACCTCTTGGATAAGTGTGCCGTCTACTTCTGAGCTGTCAAGGAAATCAACATAGTTATATTCCAAACCTGTTTTCTCGTTTATCCGTCTGCCAAATGAAAGAAAGTCTGTTGCATCTGAATAAGCAATATCCATCATTTTCTGGAAGAAATCCTCAGCTGTGTACATGGCCTGCTTTATCTTAGCGTCCTTGATTGCTTGAATATGCTCTTGTATCTTAGTATTTCTCAGTAGCATGCTTCCGTTTGTCATCGCTGTTGTATAATCACAATCATACACCTTGCGGTATGCTTTTGTCGCATTAAACCATCTTACATAATATAGACAAAAAAGGCGCTGTCTCTCGGTCAGCTCCTCATTGTTCAGTGTTTCTATTTCTTCCGGCAGCAGCTCTGTTTTAGGAGGTTTCTTTATGCCATTGTTCTGTTTAGGAGCGTTCCCTTTCGCAATGGGAGCGTTCCCTTTCAATTCCTCATCCCATTTATCAAGAGATTTCCACTTTCTGATGTCTGAATCTCTCTTACTTACAGCTTTAGCAATATCCTTTAGCAGCATCTTACCTTTGCTATCAAGATACATCCGCTTAGCTTCGTCTCTGCTGGGACTTCTTTGTCTTGGCATAGATTAACCTCCTTTCGTTATAATTCCACTTCAGTTGACTTTATTTCATCGATATAGCGTGATTCAATTACATTCTTGTTTATCACGCTTTCGTATGCTGCCATTATCTTTGGCATCTGTATTGCCATCCAGTCTATCATTTCCTCATTCGCGGCCCACGCCTCATGTGCAGCACTGCTCTGGTCCATGCCGGATTCAAACAAAAATGCATGTATCAGCTCGTGTCTCAATACATGCCTCTGCATTTCTTTCGGATTATCTGTTTTATATTCCGCAGGAATGTCTTCTTGCTCACTTATGCGGATCTCCTTGGTATAGAAATCTGTTTCTCCTCCTCTACCATCAAGGGAAGGAACATATTTGATTCTATATACTGTACCTAATACATTTACCTTCATTTTCTTTTTCTCCTATATTCCCAGTGTCTGCTTGCATCAAATCCTGCTGTGTTTTCAGTTCGCCTGCGTGTATTTTCTTTATCCAACGCCTTACGTTCTGCCTTGTACCATTCGCACGTCCCGTGGCATCCTGGATGGCGTTTAGGGCAGTCTTTATACACTGTGATCATCCTCTAGTACCTCGTATGTCTTTTTAAAGATATCTGGCTTGCATGGATATAGTTCACCTCTTAAGCCTCTTATGATGTAATCTCCAGCTCTGGCTATCATCGTTCCTTCAAGCGTCTTTATTTCACACCATGCTGGATTGTGATGGAATTTTCCGAAATCATGCGTAATGACTTTGTTTTCTGATACTGCATCCCAGAACCAAACTTCACCTACAAGACCTCTCTCATTAAGCTGGAACGCTTCTACTACAACTGGTTTCTTTCTTACTTTCATGTATATCATTCCTTTCTGGGTAAAATAAAAGCACCTCATTGGGCGCTAATCATTCTGTATTTCAAATACCTTGATAATATTTCTACTGATTATCTCAGAAGATTCACCACTTTCAAAGCTTCTGATTTTATATCTCACTACCATTTTCACATATAATTTTGTATTACTCAAAAAGGGGATTTCGTCATCATGTACCTTATCAAGGAACTCCTGATCACTAATGATACAAGATATCCTCTTGCCATTTAGAGTCAGCCCCCATTGCGACTTACCGTTTAAATCTGGTTTATTCACTTTAACCCATGTTATAACTTCATTTTCCTCTATCCCTTTATTAAATTTATCAACATCTTGAGGTATTGATAAATAAGATAGATTTTCTCTATTTAAATCCAAACAATCTTTCTTTCCTTTTTCATCAACAAATTCATAAGAAAGGCCCGTTCTATCATTATCGTTTAAAACTGTTTTTGCTGTAGTAGCCATTCCTTTTTCAATATCGTTATTGTAAATATTTACGGTCATTGTATTAGCATAATAAATATCGCCGTATTTATTTTCTATTTTAGTTACATCATCACTCTTGACGATATCTTTAGGAGGATTGCCTTTTAGAAACTTTCTTATCTCTAACACTTCTTTAAACGCTTTTATGACAGTCGGCACCATAGGCATAATTGTTGGAGCAATTTCCATTATTTGTTCAATGTCTATTACAAAGCTCCCTTTTTGTATATTCAAAACTTTAAACTTGCAAAAATCATTCTCGCTTATGAGATTGTTAGATAAATTCTTCAATGTATCAACTGTGGCGTTTAACGATACAGACAATGTTTCTAAATCAATATCATTCTCCCCACCAAACCGCATAACAAGTTTTTCAGATATCATGATAAAATCCCCTTTAAATTTGCTTTTTCTTAAGTACATTTTATCACACATCCTTTCACTTTTGAATTATAAACTATATTATTACATTATCTATGTAACAAAACTAAATTAAAAGCGCCCTTTTCAGACGCTTTACGCTGGTAAGTCCGCTTAGGATTCCTTACCGCTTTTTCTTTTGGTTATTCCGCCACCAGGGCAACCAATATATCTAACAGGTGTTCTCAACAATATGAGGTATATCCCTGCTTTGATATCAATTTATAGCGCCTTTTTTTATGTCTCCCTACATGAGTGCGCTATCTCATCATTGGCCAACTCGTTTCCTGCTGGTTTGCCAAGCTCATTTCGTCAGCCCAGGCCCTTAAAACGCTTGCTTCGTAATTTGCATTGAGGGTGTTTTGAAGCAAGGAAGCATTTACCCTAATCTACAGACGATACATGGATGGGGGGATCGTCTGTAGATTACGGCAGGCATCTTAGGATGCCGCGTAAGTAAACCGTAAGAGGAAAGTGAAGCACAAGGAAGAGAATCACGCCTCATCCCCCGTACTTCCACGCTATCATTATATCATGTCAAGCCTATCCTAAGACGGTACACTTTTACAAAATATTGCTATTTCTTGTGTATATACGGTTGATAGCTCGCTTTGTATATTTGTTCACTGTATCTACTGAGAATCCGGTTTCACGCGCCGCTTCACGTAAGTTGTCACATTGATACTTCATCACATATACCGAAATCACCTTGCATTGCGATTCGGTTAAGCAATCCATCCAATTTCTGATTTTTTCCATACGTTGATACAATGGCTCCTGCTCCATAGCGATGGCACTTTCATTCATGGCTGCTTGATGTTGGATACCATCTTTGCTACACTGCCCTTCTGGAGCTCGTACAATGCTGCCGCCAGGCGACTTATGGTATAGGAAATATTTTTTATCAAGTAATTCATACCACCTTGATTTTAAAAGGTAGTAACTCATGAGCTCTCCCTTTATGTATTTTTTCATACGCTTCTCTTTATCGAATTCAAACTCTTCCTCCTCCCATATCATTTGATTTTCCACCTGCCTGCTTCCAGATTGTCATACAGCCCTCTTACTGTGCCGTCGTACATCATTCTGCCGGTGCTAAGTTTGCGATACGCTTTAGCCTCTCTCTTGTTGTGATCAACTTTGTAATAGCCTTCAAGTCCGACAATTTCAAAATATTTGTCTTTGCCGATATCTTTAAACTTCATTCAGTCACCCCTTTCGTTCAAAACGCAGATAAGCATAAATGATAAATACAGCAGGATGCACAATGATAGATCAACCATATTTCCTTTTCAGCTCCTTTTCTGCGTTTCTCCATTTTTTTATTGCCATCCGGATAATAAACCACAACCGGCTGTTTGTATGTATACGGCCGTCTATGCTATTGTATTTTTTCATTTGTTACATCACCTTCCGCTTCTCAGCATACAAAATAATAATTCTGTAATAGATTTTTTCCGGTGTTCAGGATATGCATCTTTGATTTTATGCAATCTCCAATCGTTACTTTCACCTTTAAATTGAGTCGGATTCTCAAACTCCCTGTAGATATCTTCATTTTTTCTTCCTAACGTAGACGGTACTGGAACTAGCACTCCGATATCATGCGGTATGTCATGAATGACTTTCTTGTATAATTCCATCGGCATCACCAGATAGTTTTCTTCTCCTATGTAATTTTGCCCATGCCCACTTTTAAAGTCGCCTAAGCAGCTTTTTACCTCGTAGCAGATAAAGATGCCTTTTTCTAAGCCGCTGATACTCATTTGGTTTGGCGGAACAAATTGCATATAGTCTACTCTGCACGCATCTTTCGTGCCGTAATCAACGGTAACCTCACTGGCATAGTATTTACCGACACCGGTAAACCTTTGCTGATAAAGGATATCGCCTAACAGTATAGTAATCTCCTTGCGCGTCATCGTTTACCTCCTAATCACTGAATACATCGTTATAATCGAAATCCTCATAATATCCGATAAGCTGGTCTTCCATTACAAATTTATTGTCTGTGTCCACCTTATGAATATCTCGGATAATCTTTACAAACTCATCATTGTTCCAGCTAAATCCTCGGCCGCCATACTTATAAAGCCTTTTAAGTGATGACACTGGATAAAATGAATTAACATAATGCAGCTCCCGCTTTGACAGAGCTTCCCATGTTTCCTGCGTGGTTATATACTCTCTGGTTGCCAGATCATATGCAATCTTACAATGCTGGAAATCAAACGTTTTATCCATCATTTCCTGCGCGTCACCATAAAATCGTAAGATAAATTGATAAACCATATCATTTCTTTTTAAAGTGATACTTTTGTTTCCTAGGAAATCTTTATCATTTACTTCAAAATGATTTCTCTCTAAAAGCACATAATCATATCCATTGTCAAACATCCATCGTTGCTTCTGAAATAATGGTTCTGGTATTTCTATCCATCCGGCGTAATCTTCAATGAGGTAGATAACATTATCTTTTCTTTTGTCTGATGCAATTTTAATCTTAAGTTCATCAAAACATTTATCGTCTCCAACCTCGATTACTTTACCAGTGAGCAGGCTGTCGTACATGAGTAAAGCCTGCCACTCATTTGATGTTTTAGTGATGTATTTATCATCACCGACCTGCTCAATAAATAAGTCTCTTGCATCTTTTGTCTTAAAATAGATATCCACATCATGGATAGGCTGGCGTGTGGCATTACTCACACACGCCCCTCCTGCTATATAGCAATTCTCCATGATCCATTGATTATTGATTAAATCACTGATGTTTAAATCTTTTATTAGTAGCTGCATCTTACATCCTCCTAAAATGGTAAATCATCACTGGCGATATCCAGTGTACTACTTGTAAAGTCATTGGAGTAGGACTGAGAGCTGCTGTTGTCACTCTGGTAGCTCTGATTGTTTGCCTCTGGTACATAGACATTGCTGTTCGCATTGCTTGCAGCAGCACTTTTGCTTTCCAGAAACTGTACGCTGTCTGCGACCACTTCTGTTACATAAACGCGTTTCCCACTCTGATCGTCATAGCTGCGTGTCTGGATTCTTCCTTCCACGCCGACCAGTGAGCCTTTGTGTGTATACTGATGTACAATGTCTGCTGTTTTGTTCCATGCAACTGTGTTGATAAAATCAGCATCCGGCTGTCCTTCCTGCTTGAAGCGGCGGGTACATGCTACAGTAAAAGAAACAATCGATGCACCGTTTGCAGTCTTACGCAGTACTGGGTCTTTTGTAAGCCTGCCGACTAATACCACTCTGTTGATCATAAGCTCACAACCTCCAGCAATTCGTCATTTTCATAAATATTTCCAACGACTTCAACGCTTTTCTCGTATTTTCCAATGTTCACTTCTAATAATTCTTTGATATCATATTCGTATTCTCTTGATATTTCACCGTCGATTAAGTAACGAGCACTGAATCCGATGTCATTCCACACAATTACAAACAAATTACATCCATTAACGGTTTGGTGTATGTCTATGATATCTCCCTCATAGATTTCTTTGCCATTCATGTCTTTTAATCCTGTATATTGCATGACGATAAATGCACGTTGCTCTGGTGTGCCCGGAAAAATCTCCCATGCAGGAAGATTCATGATGTCGCCCCATTGCAGCATTCTTTTTCCTATTAAATCCCATACTCTAAATTTTAATACTTTCATTTATTTTTCACTCTCCTAACGCAACCAGGGTATTATTAAATCACTCCACCCAATGTCTTATTAAACTTAATCAATAAATCATACGGAAATTCATTCACGGACAAATATTCAAAATACTTTTTCGTCTCTTTGAATGATTTTATGTTGTCTGTATGTCCGTGCGTATATTGAGTAAATATGATTTTTTCAAGTGCTTTTACATAATCTTTCTTTTCGATTTTTCTTGGTGCTGATCCCATGCATATTCTGTTTTCCGTTAACATATTTGGCATGGCATATTTGTAAAGCTCCGTGTCTTGGCCTTTAAACTCCTTGTAGCAATATGCATAGATGCTGTCAACATTGTTAGTTTTATACGTCATGATGTAGATAGAATTAGGGAATGAAATATTGTATGCTGTGTTTTCGTACGTCACTATCCTTTTATGCTCTTTTTGCATGATGACAACACAGTTATTTCCTATCCCGATTATCTGATCACTATACAGTACGATATCCCTTTTTCTATTTTTTTGATCCCTGTTTTCAGCAAATGTTTCCAGTTTTTCAATCAAGTCATCAATCTGTATGGCAGAGAAATATTCTCGATTTCGCGCATTGTCGTATTCTAGTATTTCGGCATCAGAATTAAGGTCGTTAATCCTCACTATTAACTGCTTCAAAACAGCACCTCCCTCATACTGCTCCTACTCCTCAACAGCATAAACAAATAATCATCTGCTTCCATTTCGTTAAAAACACTTAATTCATTACCATCTAAGTTCCTGTCCTTTTCACTCAGGGCTATCTCATCATAGATATCTTCCACATCCTCTGCATTTAATGTTATGTCTGCTTCTCCGTATCCGGAACACCCAAAACCTCCATAATAGAATAGTCCTGGGCACACCTCCGAAAACCCCATTGTATTTAATATTTGATAGATTGATAAATATGATACCTCTCTTTCATCTACAACTATAATCGCTGAATAAAAATCATAATCATATGTCATGTCATCAGCGTCATTTGTTTTGAGTATCTTTATCAGCTCATCGTCTGTTATACCTGAAAATTCATCCTCTAGATCAGACCAGTTCTCTATCAAATAATCTGCGAGTATGCGTTCATGAGTATATCCCGATAACTTCCTTCCCCTTTTGGTGTATCGGAAAAATGAGCTAAGCATACCTTGCCTGCAATCAGAAATTATAAACTGCGTTGTCACGCAGGATAAAATTAACTTTATGATTACATTATCAACGGCAAAAACATCCGTCATATGGTAATCTGCTATCAAAAATTCAAAAGGGTTAATTTCATTGTCTCTGATTATGTAACTATTCTCTGTGATATTGTCCATGAGTGTATTTACAAGTTTGTTATCCTTGCACCGCTCCATAAACTCTTTGAAGTACCATGCAACACTGTACTCATCAATTTTTACAGTATCAGTAATGTATTTCCTCAAATCGTCTAACAATGGTAACACCTTCTTTCACTTCGCCATGAACTATCGAACTGATATGTTCCAGCAGCACCGTAGCCATACGAAGGTTTGTGACAAGGTATTGCGTATTACCAACAGCAGCCTGCGCCTCACAGCTTTTATCCGCCGGGTGTTGGTCATTAGATAACTTATAGCAGTCGCTCCTTAAAGCTCCAACCTCGTTACTTTTCAATTTTGCTTTAACATATACATTGCCCTCATATTCGCTATTTGCCGAATCCAGATAGATGCAGTAATCTAATTTGCGATACGTACTTTCCAACAGGAGACGCGTTTTATCATTATCAACACATCCAACAAGTACCGGCACAAAATCCTTGTATTTCCGAAGAAAAGAGATAATCTCATCTTTTGTTACATATTTGTCTACGGCCTCACAGATATTGCCGTAAAAAGTGTTGATTTTCTTAGACAATGCCAGCGCCTTGTTTTGGTTGATATCATGTTTCTGGTATGATTGGCGCACCATGTTTTTTTCTTCTACGGTATCTCCGTCAATAATGACCATACGATGTGGTGTGTCGATCAGCAGCTTAGGTATGTCTCTGGCCAGGAGGGAGCCGGTCCCGCCTACTCCCACAATTACAAATAGATATTTCATACTTACCCTTTTTTGTGCTGCTGGAACACCGGTACAAGCACGTTATCCTTTTCCATGTAGTCATACGTAACGTTCCCGGAAAACTCGTAGAATCCATGCTGCAGCATTGCCTTGGTGATTTCATCTGTTGTATACTCTGCACCATCTTCAAAGATATGTGAAACGTCTCTTTTCTCAGCTGCAAGGTAGATTTCAAACGGATACTTGTACTTCTTTCCTTTTGGCTTCTCCTCTTTTTTTACAACAGTCTTTTCAGCTTTCTTATCCTTTTTTTTCGGTTTTTCATCGACCGTTTTTGCTGTAAGCATACTCATTAAATCCATTATACTACCTCCCTATCTGGCTGATTTATATATGCACATACTGCTGTGGTTTCGTCTTTATTAAAAATCATCATTCTATCGTTAAAGCTTAGTACGATTTGATTCTCTTCCTCCAGTTCTACGATTTTTAGCACATCATCAATATACAATTTGACATTTAATTTACTTCCCTTTGCCAGTTCACTTTTTACAACAATGTCAAATTCGTTTGTTTCTGATTTGGCCAAAAGATGCAGGCCACCATCGAAAACAATTTGGACCTCAGATGAATATCCTCTAAGCATTTTTAGTGTATCAATAAACTGCTTTTTATCTGCGGCTACTGCACAGATTTGCTTTGTATCAAGCTTTGGCATGTCCATCGCTACAACGATGAGTGATATGTAAAATATCCCCTGCGGACCGATGAACGCAGCTCTCTTGCCGTCCGTCATGCATGTTTCTGCTGAGCTGATATACTTAAATGCTTCTTTAGGTACACAAATCGGCTCTGCAGCTCCTGTATCCGCTTTTCGCATGTAGATGCATTTTGAATTAGAGATTAAATATCCGGTTGGTGTAATATTTACACCGTTTAACTGGACATGTGCTTTATCATTCCCGACAAATTTCTCGCCGGCGGCGAAATCACATGGCTTTACATTCAGCTGAATAGCGTTATCATCTAAACTTGTATCCGGAATCTTCTCTTCTTTCATGTTTGCGAGAAGGATATTGCCGTTCTGGGTTTTTATGTGTATCTTACTATCTTTCACTTTTAAATCAAAATCACTCAACATGGATAAAGTCTGGTAATCTTTTTTACTTAAGGTAAATTCTGTTTTACCGCTGTCTTTATCCAACAAATATTGATTTATAATGCCGTAATCAATATCAGAATTGTGGACATTTATTTGCTTTCCATCAATCACAATATGGTTTATGGTCATAGCATCGCGAAACATGGATCCGTTTAATTTCATAGCTCCACCCCACAATCCATTGCCGATAACTGACCAGCTGCTACCTTCGTCCTTTTATGTCTTACAATCAGCTCATAGCCTGCAGATGATAGGTAATTGATCATGTCGTCAGCCGGCATCACCGCACCGGTATCCAGATAAAGCAACAAACTTTTATCTCCTGCATCATATTTTCTCAATATCGCGCATACGTCACTATACTCTCGTACGGTGATTCTTTCGGATGCTAGAAACGCATCCTTGAATGCTTGTTCCACTTCTGACGGCATTTCTGCTGTTCTGGCTAAATAGTTCACCATTTCTTGTTCACATACGTGTATACCTTCCGCTAAAACAGATTCACGCATTTTGTTATCTGCGATATATCCATATTGTGCTGCTTGATCAGCTTTCCTGCTTTTAAAAATTCTTTTTTGAGTCATTTTATCTCTCTCCTCCCTCATACTGTTCGGGCGTGAATCCTCTCTGTTTCCATTTCAGCAGGATACGGTCTACGTAATCAATGCTCTGTTTGTCATAAGTCAATGCCTCACGTAAGGCGTATCGTATCAGCCGGTCTTCGTGTTCCTCTGCCCACTGGCAGATTGTCTGTATCTCACGTTGAGATAATGGTCTGCCGAATCCCTGCTCATACAAATCAATGAGCGATGAGTTGTATATGTCAGTTTGCTCCTGCACTTTTTCTTCAAGCTGTTTTTCGACATCCGGAAACGGAGATACGCACGCGTTGTTTATATTATTTAAATGTCTTTTACTATCCTCTACTATACTAACCTTACCTATCCTATCCTTACCTAACCTAGGCGTACAAGTTGTATCCAGTATGTATCCATTCTGTATACATGATGGATTTTTGATCGTATATGCCTTATTTTGCTTAAGTTCTAGCATAGATTTTTCGAGCTCGTATGCTGTTGGTTTATACCTATCTTTCTGTATGTAATTATGCATTTTCCAGTGCTTGATAACGCATATTCCTGTATCAAAAAGATAGATAAAATTCTTCATCAGAAGGAGCTTCATATCATCCTCAGAAGCTCCTATCATTCTTTGCACTCTTTTTGGATTTCCCAGAAATCCATCATCATCCGCTTTCATTCCCAAATGGAAATACAATGCTTGTGCTGACAATGACATATCCTGGAATGCGTCGCTGTCTATTATCTGTGACGTAAACATTCTTCTTTCTGCCAATTTACCACCTCAATCTGTTAGCTTTCTGTGACAAAAATCTCACATTTGCTGTTGTCTATCTCAATACGTGTTTCATTTGTATTAGCACTTGCACAACTAATTTCTATACATATCGTATACTCTTTGAGCAAATCCTCTGGAACACATCGTTCTACGATGTTTTTCATTTCTTCCCAATTCATTTCATGTCTCCTTTATCTCAATACCATTTAATTCAGCCATTAGGCGCCGTTTTATCTTATATACGTCTGTAGGGTGACCTTTTGCATCTTCGACCACCAGAGCGCCTGTATCGTCGTTATAGACGAAGTCTGCAATATACTTTAAGGCTCTTCCATGCTTGTTTTTTGGAAAGAGTGTATAAGGCTCCTGCAGGCGGAGGTTTGTTATCTCCCCTGCCTGCTCCAGTAGCCGTAATTCTTGGTAACGTAATGCCTCGTGCTTGCTGTCAAACTTAATTCCGTCTACCTCTGTCTTAACCGCTCCATACTTGCTCTTTTTAGGCCTTTTGGGCGGTGTTTGTGTGGAGGTATACTTTCGTCCGTCTGGATAGTTAATCATCAACCACCGAATTCCTCAAACCGTACAGCTTCCATTTTCTTTTTCACTGCATTCATTTTTGATTCGATACTTTCATAAGCGATTTTAAAGCGTTTTAGGTCGCTTTCTTTCTTGGCTAATAAAACTCTCTTGTCTTTGACAAAATCACTCGCTAACGCTTGGAAATAACTCATAGCAGGCGGCTTCCCGGTATGTGTCTTCTCGTATACATCCCTCTGCTTATAGACCTGCAGGTTTTCTTCGTTGGAAACGTCCGCTTTCATAACATTAACCTCTTCATAAAGACGAGCAATCATTTCCCCGATAAGATATAACTGGTTTGCTAGATTTTCGATATTCCCTGCATATTGACTGGGAGCGCAGGCATCTACTTCATAACTGCTTATGAGTACATCCAGTTGTTCCTTGATTTGTATGTTCTCCCATTCCTTAATTCGGAAGGGATTGAACAGATATAAACGTTCATTCATTTTCTGTACCTCAATTCCAATTCATCCCAATCTGGATAACATTTTTTCAGGTATTCCCTCATCGCGAATTTAAACCTCTTAGTGTGTGTCCCTTGGTCTGCCTGCTGATGGCACTTTACACATCCACAAGCTAGGTTTTGTGGTATTCCCAATCCTCCTGCACCACGAGATATATAGTGGCAGATTTGAGGTGAAGAAAGGTATTTGCCACACCATATGCATCTGCTGCCATCCCGTTCTTTAACAATCTGTCTCACTTTTGAGGATATGTCGCAGGCTTTAGAACGCTTCGATTTCGCCATTGGTGACTACCTTTATCTGTTCGACTTCCGGAGTAACTTCAGTAATCATATTATCTGATGTCACTCCTTTCTTAATGCTTAATCGTACATGTTCTTTTATCGGCGTTATTTTTACAAACTTTTTATGCATCGCAGGGAATTTCTTTTTAAATGCTTTTGTGTCGAATTTTTCAGATTCACCTTCCAGTACCAGCGAAATAGTGATGTTCTCATCCCTGTAACCGGTGATTCCTCTCTTTTTCATTTCTTGCAGAAGCTGATTTCTAAATTCCTTTTCCTGCTCTTCGATAGCTTCCATAGCCTCTTTGAATGCAATAATCTTTCTCTCTGCATCTATAGAAAGGCTGTTATCGGTTTTAAGTAGATTCATCCATTGTCCTCCTGTTCTAAAATGCTTTCATAGGTATCACATAGTTTTTCTATCTGATCTACATTTAACACGCTGATATCCTGTGTAGCGATACCAGCTGCCATCGTTATGAAGTCGTTATTTTCTTTGTTTCGAAAATCATATCCTTTTGCAGTCAGTTCTTTGCGCAATTTACCATACCATTCTGTCGCATCTTCGAGGCGTTCGTCCTTTTTGGGCTTCTGTATTTGCGATTTTCCGTTGATTTCCGATGCATCCCATGCCTCATCAGCATCAATCATCCCTCCGCAATCTTCCACGAAGGTTTCTCTCAGTGCTCTTACGAGCGCAACCTTTTCTACCATAGTTGCGCCTTTCGTAGCCCAGTTACTGTTGAGTTCTCCATTCTTTTTACGCTGCGCAACTTCATCAAATGATACTGTGATTTCCGTAGGATGACTAATATCTTTGCGATACACTTTTGCCCATCCGCCAACGAGCTGTTCATCATTTAAGCGGAATGTTCCTTTCCTGAAATCTATAGAGCCATCAGCAAGTTTCACTATGATGCCCTGCTCTCTTCCATCGTAATTCTGGTTCATGATGGCTCTTTTTAAGATAGCATCTTTTCCGACGACCATTTGTGCAGGCTGATTCCCGAATTTGATTAAATACGCCTCTTTTGTAAATGGATTGAGCTTTCTGACCTTGCACAATTCCGAAAAGAATTTAAACTCCTGAATTGTAATCTCTCCTGCATCACTTCCTGCAATGAAATTCTGCACAATACTTGGAGTAAGTCTGATATTACTTCCTTCAACACTGTATTCAACAACAGCGATTTCGTCTTTATTTTCGTTCATTCTTTTCCTCCTCAAATGGGTCAATTTTCCCATTTATGATGTTTGTTACTTCTGCTAATTTTTTTTGCAATGGATACGTCTGTATCACAAGGGCTAAAATCAATCAAACAACTCTCTAAAGGATCTCCGCCTGTCGCTGAATCCCAACGTGTTACACCAAATCCGATTGGCATACCTTTGTTTATGCTAAGCATTAAATGATAACTAATATTATCCTTAGGTGTGGCGTTTATGATTAAGTTTGCTATCTGTTTTGCCGCTGTCTGAAATATCTTTTCCATCAAAATACCTCCTCAGTAGATCTGATATATCTCTCCACTGCTGTTTCCTTTCTTTCTTCTTCCTCAGCTTCCGCCTGCAGGTCTGCCAGTTCCTCAGCTGCCGGCTCCCACTCTTCGTCATAATGGTCTGGATCCATGTGGTTATAGATGGTTTTCATGATGCTTCTCCAGTAAAACAATCGGGTCACATATAACTCCCATGCACAGCGTGTTGTACATACTGATAACCAGATATATAGTTAATGCTGCATGACCGATTACTATGTATTCCCACATCATTAGTCCTCCAGCTCATCTGCATGTTCTCTCAGCCACACTTCTGCTCTCTGTGCCATGAGGTTAATTTCCCTTGCGCGATGGCGGTTCTCATTTATGTAGTGTTCTACCTCTGACGCTGTTTGCGGTAACCAATATCCTTTATCTGACGATGAGGACATGACCGGTATTCCTTCGCAGCGCAGGTCTTCAATGATTAATCTGTTTGTGCGATCATCCATACCGGTTATTTGTTTTAACATCGGTCTAGAGATTGCGTTATCCTTGCCTTTGCGGAGTATCATTCGTACTTGATTCTTAGCAAAGATATACGGTGTTTCTTTTGACAATTTATCCCTCTTTTCATGATTATGTGTAATAAAGAAAGGGTGGTTTTATGAAATTGATTGCTCAAGTAAATGCATATATTCAATCTTTTGTATCCAAAGTTTTTAACTGATCTATCCGTTCTTTTCTCCAACTTTTTATAAGTACTAAAGCGATATTGTCTAATAACATCCACCAAAATAGTAATTCTTTGATTGCTTCCATTTTAATTCACTCCCTTGCTTTTCCACTTTGTATCACTTATAATAAAGATGAATCTTTTTATAAGGGTTCGTGGTTTAGATGCTCTGTCCGCCAAGACTTGGGAGCATCTTTTTTTATGTGATACTTCTGCCACATAAGGCGCTGCATCCTTTTACAAACGGTAAAATGTTCACAGACGACCTCTGGTTTCCCTATTGTAATTTCTTGAGCAGGACCATTAACATATGACGTGTTTTTGGTTATTGCAGGTTTGATTATTAATACCTGGTATGGACAACCTAAACATTCCTGTAGATACCTCACTTCAACTATTGATTCTGTGTCCACTCCTTCACTTCCTTTCCTGCTTGCGTTTCTTCCGAGGATCAAACACATCCTCACTGTAATATGCCTCATACCATGAGAGAGGTATCCTACGTTCGTCGTAAAGCTTGACTTTTCCGAACTCTTTTTCATATTTCTCACGGCATGTTTGTTTTATCGTACAAGCCATACCATATCCAATCGGATTATCTGGATTTCGCTCATTGTGAATACGCTGAATATCCTTCGCTGTTACAAATCTTGCGATAGGCATAATATCACCCCTTATGTATGCAGAATTTATTCACAAAATAAATCTGTCCTTTTCCCGTTACTTTTGTGGTTCGTGTTGTTCTAACACTTCCGTCTGGATTGTTGACTGTCCGCTCTTTGATTTCAAACAGTCCTCGTTCCATTGCTTTTTGTGTCGGCATATTGTAGTTATCTCCTTTGGTACAGAGATACTCGTTTTCTCGCATCCATGTAAATAACCTGTTTTGCCCGATATCGCATCCATTTTGTTTAATGAGCTTTGCCAACTGTCCTATGAGAATGCTGTCATGACTTGTTGATACTGCATCAGCAAATAATGCCTTAGGCTTCATTTCTTCATTTTCTATACGCAGTGTTTGTAATTCTCTTTGTGACATCTGCAATGCTCGTGCCATGACCTTCTGTGGGCTGTTCCAGTCATTTTCTAGTTGAATGAAATACTGTCTTGCTTGTTTACCTTTTTCGTTACGTTGAATCATAGCGATTTCTTTCGCCATTTCAATAGTAATCTGATAATCAGTGGCTGGGCGTCCGCCTGTACTTTCTTCCAAAAATGGAACAAAGTCTTTTGTTTCCTCAAATCCATATTCGCACATACGTCTGAACCATGTTGTGAAATTACTTTCAATTTCCAAGAATCCATGTAAATCTCTTGCCAGTACCGTTATACGGTCGTTGTCGTGTTGAATCTTTATTAACTCGTGCATAACTTTCCTCCTTTCTAGCACGCTTTTCCATGCGTAGGCGTTCGGCAATTTGCAACTTCTTGTCTTATATGGCCACTGACAAGAACGCCAATATCAAATTCTGAATAGTCATATCCGTTGTCCTGCAAAAATTTAATCAATTCGCACACTCGTTCGTTGCCTTTCCGCTTGGCGATTTCCATATATTCTTTTGCTGTCATTTAATCACCTCCTTTGTGATTGAATAATTGACCTTTCCTGCAAATGTGATAGTATTTATTTACATGGAAAGGGGGTGAAAATGTGAATAACTATCAATTAGAACAATATCTCAATGACTATTATGCGATGTTAAGGAAAATCACAGAACCAATAAGACAACTTGCCGAAAGTTATACGGAACAAATTAAACAAATTCAGCAAGTTGTCTCCGATGCCATTAAACCTTCAATAGATAAAGCGAATGAAGCTCTTCGTGAATATCATGAGAAAATGAAAGAGTTCATTGAATATGCGAAAGCAATATCCATTATGTATAAAGAAGCACCACCTTCTTATGCAATAGAGGAAGAAACAAGCATACCTGAATCTGTGGAACAAGAGAATAGCCCATCTCGTGCTCCACCTGATAAATCATTCACTGAAAAACTTTTGTTTTGGTACATATATCTGACACTTGCACTCATGCCAGTTATTCCGTACTTAGAAAGACTTATAATTGACAGTTACGTGTTCGAGATATTGAAAATTGTATTCAAGTTATTTGGCGTGTATCTTTGATGCATGCCTTTTCTTCACCTCCTTTACATTAACTACGCCATCATAATATCGTACTTAGTCATTTATGTCAAGTTATTTTGTTATTTTTATTGACTAAGTACGATTTAAAGTATATCATAATGACGAGGAGGTGAAAAAAATGAATGGTCGTATAAAATTGATACGAAAAACATTAGGAATTAGTCAAAGAGACTTTGGAAAAAAAATTGGTATAAGCGACACAGCTGTATCAAAATTAGAAAGTGGCGAACGAAATCCGTCAGAGCAGACCTTAAAATCTATTTGTCGAGAATTTAACGTAGATTACTTCTGGCTCACTGAGGGCGCAGATGTCGACATGTTCATGAAATTACCAAATACGCTGATGGAAAAATTATCAGAACGGTATAATCTGAACAAAAAAAGCCAGATGGTTTTAAAAACCTATCTGGAGGCGCCGGATGATGAAAAGGAAGCAATCGAAAATTTTCTTACAACGTTGGCAGAAAATCTGCAAAAAGAAGGCAAGGAGTGATTTTCCTTGTCTTTTTTATTAGTGATTCAATTTTATCCATAGTAGTTCATAATACAATTCTCTCAATACTTTTAACGATTTCACTCCCCTCACCATTTTTACGATATGCCTTATGTAAAAATCTTCTGTTTCCATGATCTTTATCCTCCTATAAAATTGGTAATATTTTCTATAGCTATATTATATCGCAAAAAATATAAAATTGGTAACGCTGCCAATTATTTCTGTAGATGTCCAATAAATTGGACAAATCCCCTATTTAAAGTCAGACTCAAACAAGTCTGTTATTTTTATATGTAACGCCTCCGCTATTTTTTCAAGTTGGTGTATAGTAGGTGATGTTTTTCCGTTTTCGTAGTTGTTTAAGGTGCTTTTAGTAATGCCAGTTAGTTTTGACAAATCGCGCAGAGTCTTCTCTTTTTCTATACGCCGTTCATATATTAGTAATTTCACTATAATATTATATGCAAGTAAGTATTTTGTGATTCGTTTTTAAGTGATATAATATAATAAACAACAGTATGGAGGGAAATGAAAATGAAAAAACTGTTCGCTGTATTTTTTAGCGCAGCAATGCTTTTCAGTATGGGAGGTTGCGCCTCTGAGCCTACGCTAGAGTCAGAATTGGGAAACAAAACGGTAGCTAAAATGATTGAAGACGCCAATAAGCAATTAGCTGATGAAGGCATAAAAGACTTAAAATTCAAATCCTATGATAAATCGTTTGAAAAAGTTGAATATGAAAAGGAAAACTTAAGTATCCTTTATTTTTTAGAGAACGACGGATCAGTAAGTAAAATTAAAGTTAATGATAAAGGGAGCGACGAATATGTAGATGCTGTTAATGCAGTTTTAAAGCTTGAATGCTTAGGTCTTACAGTAAATGATAACAATCAGATCGTCGGTTATTTTAACGCTGGTAAAACAGAAGAAACAAACATTGACGGATACACTGTGAGCATGGATTCTGATTCATTCACTATACACAACAAAACTGAGGAATCTTTATCAAAAGCTATTCCAGTCACAATCGATGAAATTGAACTTGTAGACTTGCGGTTTGAAGAAGATTCCATAGGCACAATATACATGAAAGCGAAGTTTAAGAACAATTCAAAGAAAACTTTAAAAAGCATAAGTTATGCTTACGAGGTTGACGGTGAAAAACAGTATTTAATGTGTTATGACACGCTCCTCCCTGGTGATACAAGTACCGTTGAGGATATGTTTGGTCCTGCATCAAAGAATAAAAAGGATATTAAGCTCTTGAGTGCTGACTTCACATTAAAAGGCGAGAATACTGATGATGACATTTATGTAGAGTATGACGCAAAAACCAAGGAATATAAATGGTTCTAATCATATAAAAACCGCTATGAATCAGCGGTTTTTATATGCCTAGCAGTTGTTTCTTTTTTGTGGAAAACTCCTCATTCGTTATGATCCCTATATCAAGCAATTCTTTAAGCTCCTTAAGTTCATCGTATTTACTTGTTTTAGGCTGTTTTGGCACTGTTTCTGCCTTGTTGGTGTCTTTATTCATAAATTCAATAATCTTTCTGTCAGCGTCTTTAAATAGGTGTGCATATGTTTTTCTGATGGTTTCGACGGTGTCCCCCAATCTCTGTGCTATCTCATAATCAGAGTATTGGTCAGCTTTATTGTTGATCAAGTATGACACATGAGAATGGCGAAAATCATGCACACGTATAAGGCGCAGTGAATTCCCGGCTGCATTTGCAGACTCAACTCCACGAATAAGATTTTTGCGAATCGTCTCGGCTGGAAGCGGTCTATCAAAACCAAATACAAAGCATTCGGCGTTATATCCAAAAAGCCTCTCACAATACGTTTTCTGCTCTATCATAGCAGTTTTTACGATATCTGGCATAATTATAGTACGCATGCTGTTTTGTGTCTTAGGACTTGTAATTTCCCACGCTTTCCCCTTTATTTTGTTTGTCACTGTTTTATAAATTCTAATTGTGTTTTTATCAAAATCTATATCCTTCCATTGTAATGCCTGAGCTTCTCCTTTTCGTGTTCCCATATAATACAAAAAGACATAAAAGCGTTGCATTTCTGGATTTTTTACATAGCGTATAAATATCTCAAATTCGGATGGTTCCCAAAACAACATTTCTTTTTTTACTTCGTCTTTGAATGCCGATCTGCGTACTTTTGTCATAGGATTTATAACGATATAATCCTCATCAACGGCATACTTAAATATTTTGTTTATGGTGTAGTAATACTTCGATACATACGACTTACTGTACTTTTCTTCCAGTCCTTTTATAAATTTTTGTAGGTACTCTTTACTGAATAGATTTATTTTCTTTTTTCCAAAAACTTTATTGCATTTATCTATGATATCCTGGTCTGTCCGGATGGTCACAGCTTTAACGTTGACAGCTTGTGCAAGATATTCTTCTGCCAGCTCAGCAAATGTCTTATTGTATTTTGCCACTTGGATAGCCTGCCATTGTTTTACAAACTCTGTTTCGTATTCTCGCGCTTCGTTAACGTATTTACATCCTCTAGCTAATTTTGTATACCTATAATAAGTTCCGTCTTCTCTTTTAATATTGCCTTGTATGTACCACTTTCCGTTACGTTTAGATACTGACATAATCTATCACCTCTATACGTAATATACATTAAAAAAGAGCGTATTTCAACATATTTTTACGTATATCACTACGTACAGATGTGGTATATCAAAATCAGAGTATTAAAAAAGCCTTTAAACAAAGGCTTTAAAATCTTATTGGTGGAGGTGAGGAGAGTCGAACTCCTGTCCAGAAACAGCCCCACGTACAGACCTCTACAGTTTAGTCCATGAAGATTAAGACATCAGCAGGTCATGAACATCCGCTGATGAATGTGCCTGAAGAATTTTCGTGAATCTGATCTCAGGCAAACCAGATTCCTTATCCCTTGCGTCTTACGCGCACATCCACATGGTCAAGGAAAAAGCATGCAGAGGCGGCTGCGAACCTATATCGGTTATTAAGCAGCGAAAGCCATTCTCTGGTTTCCACCAAAGAGGTTAGCTAATTTAGTTTTTCCGTTTAAATTTAATTGGTTATTACGTAACCACTCGACTGCAGTCTGTACCAGACATATCCCTGTCGAAACCAGTACACCCCCGGTTTTCAGGCATTGATAGTTTACCACAAAATACCGCAAACTACAATGCCGTTTGCTTTTTTGACGAATTTTCCAGTCTAATACTGATTCTTCATCGCCTTTTCTATCTCGCGCTTGGCATCTTTTTCCTTTTGAACATTACGCTTATCATGCAGATCCTTCCCTTTTGCCAGAGCAATCTCCATTTTTGCCATTCCTTTTTCCAGATATACAGAAATCGGAATCACTGTGTAGCCCTTCAGCTTTACCTTCTGCTGCAGCTTACGGATTTCTTCCTTATGCAGGAGCAGCTTTCGTATTCTGGTTTCATCATGATTGAACCGGTTGCCAAACTCATACCCCAGAATATGCATTTCCTTTACATACGCTTCATCATTGGTAAAGCTGATATACGCATCCCGAATCTGGACATGACCCTGGCGAATGGATTTGATCTCCGTTCCCTGCAAAACCAGTCCGGCTTCAAAGCGTTCCTCCAGAAAATATTCATGAGAGGCCTTGCGATTAAATACAACAATTTTTCTTCCTGCCATGCCTGTGTTCCTTTCTAATATACGATCTTCACTTTATCATTCATAACCCTGTTCACAAGATTTATGTAATACTCCCTTGTATTATCCTGATGATACTGCGTCGTCAGTGTATGACGTGCAGCAAGTTCATTTGTATAATCCTTCAGAGTATATGTACGAAAGAATGAGAAATTCCCTTCTATATGAGTAACGGTTGGAAGAAACTCCACATTTTTAAAGCTCACTTCACCATTCGTTCTATTATAGGACAGGGTCCAGCTTGCCATGCCTCCCAGCATATTCTCATGATCATCCTGTGCAGACAGGAAATTGCCAAGTGAATAGATGACAAGAGTCTGATTCCCGTCTTTTCCTGTCACATAATCCATCGGCTGTATGACATGCGGATGCTCACCGATAATGACATCCACACCCAGATCACTCAGGAACTGTGCAAGCTCTTTCTGTTCCTCATTCGGCTCAAAGGAATACTCGGTTCCCCAATGCATACTAACGATTTGGACATCGCTGACCTTCTTCAGCTTTTCCACATCATTTTTTATTTTATCCTTATCAATCAAATCAACCATGTACTCTTTACCTTTTGGAAGAACATAGCCATTCAACCCATAGGTATATCCAAGTATTCCAAACTTCACACCCTCACGGGTGATAACCTGCAGCTGCTCACTTTCCTCTCTTGTCGCATGACTTCCCGTCACCCTGATATCCGGATGATGTTCCTTCATGTAAGCAAGCTGATTCAAGATACCCTGTACACCGGCATCCAGTGTATGATTACTGGAAGCCGCCATCCAGTCAAAGCCTGCATCCGCAACCGCATCCAGCACCTCGTAAGGCCCGTTAAAGGATGGATAATGGCTCAATCCCAGCTCCGTACCGCCGCAAATCGTCTCCTGATTGATATAGGCGATATCCGCCTTGCGTGTATAGCGGTTTGTATGCTCATAAATATCCTTAAAATCATAGGTGCCATCCCCCTTGGCATTGTAATAGAAAATTGCACCATGAATCAGATTATCCCCTACCGCAACAAAGGATACATCGCGGATATCATCTTTTTCCTCTGATTTTACAACGGGGGCTGCGTCCTTTTCCTGCTTTGTTTCCTTCTTGCCGCTTTCCCCTGAGCAGCCTGCCACAAGCAGCATACACCCCAATACAATCCAGAATTTCTTCATACTATTCCCTCTATATTCTATCGGGATGCCTTCCTGCGCTGTCGCTTTTTCTTCTCTGTGACCTCGAAGTCGACCTCCCGTTTGAAACGATCCGCTCCACTGCATTTCACACGTACCTTTTGTCCCATTTTATACACCTTAGCCGTATGCTCACCAATCAGAGATTTCGTCATTTCATCATAATGATAATAATCATCCGTTAGGGATGTCACATGCACAAGACCCTCAACCGTGTTTTCCAGCTCGACAAACATACCGAATTTGGTGATACCGCTGACAACACCGTCAAACATATGCCCGACAAAGCGCTCCATATACTGCGCCTTTTTCATATCGTCTACTTCCCGCTCCGCATCCACTGCATTGCGTTCCCGCTCACTTGCCTGATTAGCGGCAGCCTCACACCACAGCTCATCCTGCTTCATGCGCTCGACATCATCACTGGATGTAAAGATATAACGCCGAAGCATTCGGTGAACTACCAGATCCGGATAACGCCGAATCGGCGAAGTAAAATGCAGATAATTTTTCAATGCCAGACCGAAATGCCCGATACAGCGGTTATCATAGCGTGCCTTCTGCATAGCCCGCAGCATAAAGCTCGATAACACAAAATAATTCTCCTGTCCTCTGGCCTCATTCAGCAGACTCTGCAGCTGTGCGGGGTAAACATTTTGTATACCGCCCTGAAAATTATAGCCGAGTGACTTTGCAGTAGTAGCAAAATCACGCATTTTCTTAGGCTCCGGAGCTTCATGGATTCGATACATGGAAGGAACCTCCATCCATTTCATGTGCATGGCGACACATTCATTTGCGGCAATCATAAAATCTTCAATGATCCGCTCACTCTCTCCGCGCTCCCGCAACACAATATCTGTCGGATTTCCCTTTTCATCAACGAGAATCTTTGCTTCTCTCGTATCAAAATCTATCGCTCCCAGACGCTCTCTTCGCCGTCGGATGATACCGGAAAGCACCTTCATGTTGAGACACAAGTTCAACAGGTGCGGATATTCTTTCTGTGACTGCACATCACCCGCAAGAATCGCATTCACCTTTTTATATGTCATTCGCTCATCACTGCATATAATGGAAGGATATATCTTATAATTGTCGATTTCACCCTTCTTATCGATATCCATACAGCATGTCAGCGTAAGTCGGTCCACTCTTGGATTCAGGGAACAGATTCCATTGCATAGGGCGTGGGGAAGCATCGGTACCACACGGTCAACGACATAGACCGAGGTACCTCTGGCATAGGCCTCCTGATCAATGGCACTTCCCGCCCTCACATAATGGGAAACATCCGCTATATGAACATACAGCCGGTATCCTTTATTGTTTTCCAGCTTTTCCACAGATATGGCATCATCCAGATCCTTGGCATCCTCTCCATCTATCGTAATGGTCAGCAGCTTTCGCAAATCCTTGCGCTGTGCAATATCATCCTCTTGGATGGTTTCCGGTATCTGCTGTACCTCCTGCATGACATCCTCAGGAAACTGCGGATTGATATCCTTTTCCAGTAAAACGGATAAAATATCAATACCCGGATCATATTTATAACCGATTTCCTTCTCAATATGGCACTTCAGTACAGTCCCATAGCTGTCAATTCCTAGCAGAACCTTGGAATCATTCACAAGACGGAAATCATCGAAGTTTGTTATTCTAACCTTGCGGTAATTCAAAAATGCATCCGACAGGAAATATTTTCTGCCCTCTTTGATTTTCACGGTTCCCACCAGCTGTCTGACACTGTGCTCCAGAACCTCAATCACTTCTCCCTCAACACTTTTATCATTGTTTGTCCATGTCTTCGCAAAAACAATATCCCGATCCATACCGAGACCCAGGTGATCCCGACCTATATAATAGCTGGTATCCGCTGTTTCCACAAAGCCGAAGCCTTTCGGATTGATGCGTAGTGTACCTGTAACATACCCCAGCTCTTCACTTGTGAAATAACGCTCCTTGGCGTCTCTTGCGAGTATATGCTCTGCTTCCAGATCATTTAACAGCTTCATCAGCTGTGTGAAGGATGCACTGTCTTCCATATCCAGGGCTCTTGAAAGCTGTGCTGCATGCATACCTCGATAACCGTTTCCATGAATCAGCGCCAGCAGTTCTTCTTTTTTATTCATAGCTCATCAGCCCTCCTTTTTTCCTATAACAATATTATACCATTAAAAAAAGACCTTAGACGGTCTTTCTTACTTACTTAACAATACGAATGATTATAACAAGAGCGAAAAACACAATTCCTGTCACCAGAGTGACATTGGACATGACTTTTTCAGAGCCACGTTCCTTAACGTTTGCGAACAGGTTCAGTCCTTCACTTCCACCGAAGGCGCTTCCCAACCCGTCAGATTTTCCGCTTTGCAATAAGGAGAGTATTATTAAAACGACCGCTGCAATCATCAGTAAGGTGTCTAAAATGCCCATAATAATCCTCCTTTCTCAATACGTTCCTAACCATTATAACAAACACACGGATAAAAAACAATTTATTTTTTGTAAAAGGACGAGATTCTCCTGTGATCAAGGCATAATTGATGTATCTTGTATGCTGTACATAAGACTTATACTGTCAGATGCTCCCTCCTCGATCTGAACACGCTCCAGCTTCTGCCCCACAGACAGGACGAAAAACAGCTGCTTAACGCTCTCACTATATGATATAGGGAACACTGACAACGGAAACATTGCGCAATTTGCTCAGCTGCAGCTTTAGCTGCATGGAGGTTTGATTGTGCAGAGCATGAAAACGTTTTTTCTTCATAACAAATTGCGGTAGAATCACCGTTACACTTTCCTTCTTTTTCAAATCGTTCTGCGCTTCCTCGACATGATGCAATATCATTTCATTCACATTCCGGTATGGAGCATCCTCGATGACCAGCGGAATATCGAGCCGCATTTGCTGATACAGCTCCTGCAGCTTTTCAGTCGCCTCCGCATTCGTATTTACGTGATAGAATTCCATTTCCCTCACCTGCAGGGAGCATGCATAATGATAAGCCTTCAGAAAGCTGCGGTTGATGGAATCAACAGGCAGTATGACTCTTCCATGGATCTGCAGATCATACGGCTGCAATTCCTCGGCAGAACGGATTTTCAGGCTCTCCTTGACATAGTGGTAATGCCGGTGTATCCGCTCCATGATATATACAAGAACCGGAATGCAGATCAACACGATCCATGCACCGTGCAGAAATTTACTTGCTGCGATAATTATACACGTAATTCCGGTGATCACCATACCGGCTCCGTTGATGAATGCCTTATGCTTCCACTTATCTTCCTTTCTTTTCACCCACCGTACAAACATTCCCGCCTGTGATAATGTAAAAGACAGAAATACACCGACTGCATACAGCGGCATCAAAAGATGGGAGGACGCATGAAAATAGATCACGAGTGCGGCAGAGAGGAAAAACAGCAACAGAATTCCATTGGAGAAGCTTAAACGGCTCCCCCTTGACATAAACTGTCTTGGCACGAATCCATCCCTTGCCAGAATGGACAACAGTAATGGTAAATCCGCAAAGGCTGTGTTTGCAGCCATTGTAAGAATAACTGCGGTCGTTACCTGCACCAGATAAAACAGCAGAGTCCCGTTTCCGAAAACAGCCTCCGCGATCATGGCGATTACCGTCACATTCGCATTCGGTATAATATGATATAGGGAAGCAAGTGCAGAGATTCCAAGGAAAATCACAAAGACCAGCCCTGCCAGAAGGTACAGCACACGCTTGGCATTTTTCTGCGCCGGTTCACGGAAATTAGGAATGCCGTCGCTTACTGCCTCTACGCCGGTCAGTGCCGTACAGCCGCTGGAAAAAGCCTTTAGAAACAGCAGCAGACCTGCATTCTCCACACACTGCGGCATAGCTGCGGAAACAGCCGGAGTTTCATGGAATATCAGCACCTTTACAAAGCCTGTGACAATTAACAGTAAAATCGTGATAATAAACAGATAGGTCGGAATCCCAAACAGAACACTGCTGTCCTTCATTCCCCGCAGATTGCCAATCGTAAGCAGGCTGATAATTATCAGCGCGATGCCCGTACGCATAGAAAGCAGCTGTGGGAATGCGGAGGTGATTGCTGCTGTTCCTGCACAGACACTGACCGCCACTGTCAGCACATAGTCAATTGCCAGAGAAGCGGCCGCAATCAATCCGAATACCTTTCCCAGATTATCACTGGCAACGATATAAGAGCCTCCTCCCTGCGGATAACAATTGATGGTCTGCCGATAGGAAAATACCAAAATAAAAAGAAGAAATACAATTGCAAAGCCTACCTTCATCAACAGTCCGTAGGATGCCATTCCCAGTACAGGAATCAATACCATCAGAATTTCCTCACAGGCATAGGAAACGGATGAAATCGCATCACTCGAAAGGACAGGAAGTCCCCATATCACACTGAACTTCTCATGATCCAGTGCATCACTGCGCAGGGATTGTCCCAGCACAAGATGCTTTATTTTTTTTAACATAGCTACTCCCTCGATTTCTATGAAGCATGCAGAAAATATCTGCTGACATTATTTTATGCTTCCAGCGAAAATAGTCAATTCATACACAAGTTTATTTAGATAAACTTTATATACGATATAGTTTCGCAAAGTATGATAGAAATTCATTAGAGAAATGCTAGAAATCCTTATCATATGAAAAGGCCCTGATGGACTCATCAAGCTCGAACAGACAATAGCCGGTATCAAATCGCAGAATTCTGCAGATCATTCATGGGCTGGGAAACAGGTAAAGGAATTACCTTTCTTTGGTATGCGACAGGAAAAGTATATAAGCGGCGGCCCTGAAGCACTCTTCGCAACAGCTTGTCCTTAATTTCTATAAGCAGTGGGCCACATTATTACCGCATTGCCTGAATCCGCTGCACTGTGGCTGAAAACCATTTCACAACAAAAGGGTATCCTCCTGTAAATTCGAGAATACCCCATGATGTATTTATAAACACTGAATGAACGCTTAATGCTTGTAAATGTTATAGAATGCTGATTTTCCCTGGAAAAGAGCAACATCACCCAGCTCTTCTTCAATACGAAGCAGCTGATTGTATTTCGCAATACGATCTGTTCTGGACATGGATCCGGTTTTGATCTGTCCCGCATTGAAGGCAACTGCGATATCCGCAATTGTCGCATCCTCAGTTTCACCGCTTCTGTGAGATACGACAGCTGTATAGCCGTGTTTCTTTGCGAGCTCCATTGCATCGAAGGTTTCTGTCAGTGTACCAATCTGATTCACCTTAATCAGGATGGAATTCGCGATATCCTTATCAATTCCCTCCTGCAGGATTGCCGGATTTGTGACAAACAGGTCATCCCCGACAATCTGAATTTTCTTACCCAGATGCTCCGTCAGCTTTTTCCAGCCATCCCAGTCGCGTTCTCCCAGACCGTCTTCAATGGAGATAATAGGATATTTCTCAACCAGTTCATCATACCATGCTATCATTTCATCTGTTGTCTTGGAGCCCTGTCCGGATTTTTTCAAATCGTACATCTTTGTTTCTGTATTATAGAACTCACTGGCCGCAACGTCCATCGCAATGCAGATATCCTCACCGGCACGGAAGCCGGCAGCCTCGATTGCTTCCATAATACATTTCAGCGGCGCTTCATTATCTTCCAGGTTTGGCGCAAATCCACCCTCATCACCGACAGCAGTGACCTGTCCCTTGCTCTTCAACACTTTTTTCAGGGCATGGAAGGTTTCAGCACCCATACGAATTGCTTCGCGAATGCTTTTTGCGCCTACCGGCATAATCATAAACTCCTGAAAATCCACTGAAGAATCCGCATGACTTCCGCCGTTTAACACATTCATCATAGGTACCGGCAGTGTCTTGGCATTGATACCGCCTAAATAGCGATACAGTGGCAACCCATAGTAATCCGCAGCAGCATGTGCAACCGCAAGAGAGATTCCCAGAATCGCATTCGCTCCGTATTTGGATTTATCCTTAGTTCCATCGGCATCAATCAACGCCTTGTCAATTGCAGCCTGGTCAGTAACATCCATTCCCAAAACCACATCGATCAGAATATTGTTAACGTTCTCCACTGCCTGCAGTACACCCTTACCGCCATAACGGGAAGGATCGCCGTCACGCAGCTCCAGTGCTTCTCTTTCTCCAGTGGATGCCCCGCTTGGCACCATGGCACGTCCTACAAATCCGGAAGCTGTTTCCACTTCCACCTCAATTGTAGGATTTCCTCGAGAATCCAGAATTTCTCTGGCATGAACATTTGTAATCAATGACATAACCTATGTCCTCCTTTATCTACACTTTTTATACATGCACAGTATAGCACAAACCCCCTTTTGTCTAAAGGAGTTTGCCCAAACTAACACATTTTCACACAATTTATTCCGCAAGTAATTCTCTAAGATCATCAATGGTACGCGTTGGATGAATCTGTAGTTTTTCCACATCCTCGCGCTGATGCACACCACTGGTCACAAAAATTGTATCCACATGGTTTTCCACACCCAGCAGGATATCCGTTTCCAGATTATCTCCCAGAATTACTGCCTCATCCGCATTCAGCTGAAAATATTTCAATGCTTCCTCCAGAATCGGAGCATGCGGCTTCCCGATTTTCGGAGAAACCTGCCCGCTCGCATATTCAAACATCGCTACAATGGAACCATTGCCTACCGCAAATCCACCCGGCTGTGCAAGCAGGCGGTCATTATTGGTACCGATCAGCTTCGCTCCCTTCAACAGAAAATCCAATGCCTTTGAATATTTCTCATAGGTACCTGTGTTATCCAGACCGACAAAGACCAGATCAACATCCTGCTCTGTAACGGTAAAGCCGTTATCCTCCAAGGCCTCTCTTAGTCCATCCTGTCCGATATACCAGACGTTTCTTCCCTCATAATGCGCAGCCGCATACCTAGCCGCTGCCATGCTGGAGGTAAAGAAATGCTCTTCCCGGATACCGGTGAATCCCATCTGTTCCATATGCTCCACATTCTGGCGCTTTGTACGCTTTGCATTATTCGTCAGAAAAACAAAACGCTCGCCCCGTTTCGTCAGCGTGTCGATAAACTCCTTAGCACCTTCTATAATCTGTGATCCGCGATACATGGTACCATCGAGATCTATGAAATATGTTTTTTTCATACTGCCACCTGCTTTCTACTCCTTAATGATATAGAAAGCACCATTTTTGTCAAGTGGCACCTATCTGCTTTTCCCTCTTGTTTTCTTCTTTTTCGGGTTAACCAGGAGCAGGCCGATAATAATCAGAATAGCCGGCCAGTAATTCCCCACAAGATAGTTGAAATACATTGCCATTTGATCCGGATCAAAATTAGGCTTGAGAAGAAGCACAACACCACTGATTCCAATGATAAATCCTGCCCGTTCCCGCATTTTTATCACTTCCTGCCTCTATTATAGGAAGATACAGCGACGAATTTTGTCAGTTTCCCGCCATGTCTGCATATTTTTTTAAATAGCTGCATATATGCACAGCAGTCAATTATTTCCACTTTATTAAGGAAACAGTTTCTATCCTATGCTCCTGCTGTTTAAAGGAGGCCCTGAAAAGTCTTTTGAGTGCTCATTAAGGTAAACGAAAAAAGACGCAGGTATTCTACGTCTCAATTATTTTATAGAAATTCGCAGCGCTTTAAAGCTCCACTTTCTCCAATTCGCCGTATCCGATTTCCGTCGGAGTTTCACGCCCAAACAGAATGGTCAGTACAACAGCTGTCTGAGAATCCTCATGCAGTTCCTCAACAGTTCCTTCAACATTGGCGAAAGCCCCGCTCAGAATGCGTACACGGTCTCCAACAGCAAAATCGATCTGTACCTTACGCTCACTCATACCAAGACGGCGCAGGATGCTCTCCATTTCCTCTTCAGCAACAGGGAACGGCTTCGCACCACCACCACTGGATCCGATAAATCCGGTAACGCCCGGCGTATTACGTACGATATACCATGCTTCATCTGTCATGATCATTTCAACAAACAGATAACCGCTGAACAGGTTGGTCGTTTTCTCTACTTCCTTACCGTTCTTGTATTCAATCTCTTTTTCTTCTGCGACAATTACACGGAACAAATAATCCTGTAGTCCCATGGATTCCACACGACGCAACAGATTTTCTTTTACACGATTTTCATGTCCGGCATATGTATTGACCACATACCACTGCTTTTTATTTTCCTCAGCCATGCTTTACCTCCTACACGATTCCAATCAGTTTCAAGAAACCGGATGATACAACCTGACACAGGTAAAAGAATAAGGCCAGGAATGCTACAAATCCAAATACTGTTACACTGTCTCTGGCAAGATCCTTTGCCTTTGGCCAGCGTATTCTCTTCATTTCGGTTAAAATCCCGTTAATACTGAACCATTTCATAAGCTGCCTCCTTATTTCGTTTCCTTGTGAAGTGTATGTTTACCGCATTTCTTGCAGAACTTCATCAATTCAATACGCTCATTATGCGTTTTTTTGTTCTTTGTAGTTGTATAGTTTCGAGAAAGACATTCGGTGCAGGTTAATATGACTTTATCGCTCATCAGGAACACCTCTTTCTTTGCCTATTTACTTTATCATAAAGAAGTGGTTTCGTCAATTTAATTTCCAATTCCAAGCAGGAATGCTGCGAATTCTACCGCATTTCCTCCCTTTCCCTGTCTTTTCGTACCTTCTGTAGTGTATTATCCACTTTTTTCACCTTGACCTGAAGCGTGTCCGCAATCTGGCGGTACGTATATCCAAGCGCACGCAAATCGACGATTCTTTTTTCCAAATCGCTGAGAGCCTCCTTGCGTGTATTCACACGATGCTGAAATTCATAGGAAACCGCAAAGCTTTCATTAGGCTTTTCCATAATATCAAGCAGACAGTAGCCTCCCGCATCCTCGCGTATACAGCTATCCAGGGAAAGCACACGTCGTTCATGTGCCGACTGCCGGTAACAGTCAATCAACAGATTGTGAAATACACTGCAAAAATAATGATAGAAGCTGGCCTCCTGATCCTCGCGATAGTCATCGATCGTCTGTACAAGCTTGAGTCTTGCCAGCTGCAGGTAGTCATCCTCAGATAGCCCGCTTTTGCAGGCTCCGATATATTTCTTAATCAGCTTATCAGCTATTTCCTCATACTTATGCATGAGGGCTGCAAATGCCATTTCGTCTTTTTGTCGTATTAAATATAGTAATTCATAATCGTTTTCGTAAACTTCTTCCATCTGTTTTCTCTCCCCGAAAGGGAAGCAGAAAATTACAGAGGATGGCGCTGTGCGTGAATCTGGTAAAGCAGGATGCCTGCTGCCACGGAAGCATTTAAAGAGCTGACGCTTCCCTCCATCGGCAGCCGGACACAATAGTCGCAATTCTTTTTCACAAGAGAGCTGATACCGAAGCCTTCGCTGCCAATCACAAGAACAAGAGGTACATCATACTGTCCTTCACGGTAATCGCGAGAGTTCTCAAAATCTGTTCCGACCACCCAGTAGCCCTGCTTTTTCAGGTATTTGATTGCCTGTACAAGATTGGTGACCACGCTTACCTTTACGGTATCAATTGCTCCGGTACTCACCTTGGCAACCGTCGGTGTCAGACGAACATTGCGATGCTTTCCAATGATGACGCCATCTGCCCGGATACAGTCGCAGGTACGTAGAATCGCCCCCAGATTATGAGGATCCTCCAAGCCGTCCAGCATCACCAGCAGCGGCTGTTTTCCCTGCGGAACGCTTTCCAGCAGCTCTTCCAGCTCCCAGGTCTTGTAATCGTCGATACAGGCGGCAATGCCCTGATGGTTTCCGTTCAGCAGCTGATCCATCTTCTTTCTGCCCAGAACCTTTACAGGGATTCGTCTTTTTTTGATTTCACCTTCCAGTGCTGTATCACGGATTCCCTCCTGTATCAGAACCTCATGAATGGGCTTCCCGTCCTGCAGAAGCTGCTTTACAACATTCTTTCCATATACATACTGCGTCATTGGTATTCTCCTATCTTCTGAATTTCCTCCCACAAGGCCTTCAGACGGTCCTCCTGATGCGTCAGATACAGCCAGCCGAATAATGCCTCCAGACCGGTTGACATACGGTAGGTTGTCACATCCGCATTTTTTGCCTTGCTTGCGGAATGGGTATTGCGTCCGCGCAGGACGATTGCATATTCCTCTTCACTGAAAAATGCACGCTCCTTCAGCTGAATCAGAAAATACGCCTGTGCCTTCGCACTCACCCAGGACTCACTCTTCTTCTGTAAAATTTTGGATTTCTGCCAGCCCTGTGCCAGCAGCATTTCCCGAACCAGCAGCGACATGACAGCATCTCCCATATAGGCAAGCGATGTTCCGTTATACTCCTTAATATCCATTACAGGATACCCTTCTCTATCAGCTTCGCACGGTATTGATCAGCCGTCTCAAAATCCTTTTCCTTAACGGCTGCCTTCCACTGACGGTGCAGCTGTTTGTCTTCCTCGCTCATTGTCAGACGCAAAAGCTCAATGCCCAGCACATCCATCATTTTCTCCAGGGTACGAACCAGTGCCTTCACCGCCTGCAGATCACTTTCTCTCTGACGCAGTGCCTGATTGAGAGCCTTAACAGTTTCAAACACAGCCGCAAAAGCATTTGGTGTATTCATGTCATCCTGCATAGCATCAAGAAACGGCGCAAGCTGTTCCTCATCACAGGTCTCATCCATGTCAACATCGGCAAGACCCAGTTTAACATATGCCTGCTTCATTGCCGTAGCCACGCGGTTCAATTCCTTTTTCGCCGTTTCGATTGCTTCCTCATTGATATTCAATGGTGCACGATAGTGTGCAGACAGCATGACCCAGCGCAATACATTTCCACCGATTTTCGCAATCATATCCTTTGCCCAGATTACATTCCCCAGACTTTTGGACATCTTCTCTCCATCAATATTCACCATACCATTATGAATCCAGTAATTGGCAATCGGAGAGTCATAGGCTGCACGAGACTGTGCAATCTCATTTTCATGATGCGGGAATTTCAAATCCATACCACCGCCGTGAATATCAATCGTATGCTCACCGCCAAACTCCTGATTGATCATGACTACACATTCCGTATGCCATCCCGGACGTCCCACAGACCATGGAGAATCCCACTTGATACCTTCTTCTGTTTTTTTCCACAATGTGAAATCCAGCGGATTTTCCTTCTTGCTGTTCTCGTCAATACGCGCACCAACAAGCAAATCCTCGATCTGCTGATTGGACAGCTTTCCATAGCTTTCCACACTGTTTACTCTAAAATACACATCGCCTTCCATTTCATATGCATGTCCCTTATCCACCAGCAGCTTAATAAAAGCAATAATGGCATCCATGGTTTCTGTAACCCTTGGAGCCGCATCCGGCATTGCAGCATGCAGGGATAAACGGTCATGATTATATGCATCTATAAATTTCTCTGTAATTTCTGCTTCACTTACTCCACATTCCTTTGCGACCTTGATGATCTTATCATCAACATCGGTATAATTTGACACCATTTTAACGTTGTACCCAATCGCCTGAAACGTGCGCTTCAGCGTATCGAATACAACGATGGGCCGGGCATTCCCGATGTGGGGATAGTTATATACTGTTGGACCGCATACATACATATGCACCTCATTTTCATGCAGGGGTTTAAATTCTTCCACCTTTTGATTCATACTGTTGAATATTTTCATATCATTTCCTCCTTATAAATAAAAAAAGCACTTATATTATAGAGACGCTGATTCGCGCGGTTCCACTCTATTTGAAAAATGCTTTTCCACTTGGTACGTTAACGCCGAACTACGTATTCTTCTACATTATCGAAAAATCCCTCCAAGGGGCATTTCCCGCATGAATTGTTTCTGCTTCCACCATTCAGAAATCGCTGTCTTTCCATACATATGCCGGTACTCATCCTTGTCACAGGTTTATCTTGTTTTAGTATAACAGGGAACTATGCGGATTTCAATACTACCGCTCATTTCCCTCGCTTTTTTCCTTCTCAAGCGCTTTTGATATATCCATGAATTGAGCCATCAGGTCATCACTCAGTCCGGATTTTTTCATTTCATCCACATAGACTGCATCCAGATCATCCAGCTCCTTGAAACCACTTGTTTCTCCTTCATCATTGGTATTCAGCTTTGTACGCAATGCCATGATCTTCACCTCACTCAGAACTGTGGTTATAGTTTACACCTTTCCGTCACATTTGAAAAGAGGAGATGCTATATTTTTCTGCTGTTTTTCATTTTATACATCTGCACATCCGCCTCATGGAATACATCCTGCAGCGATGCACACTGTACAGGATCATACAGCGCATACCCAACCGATAGGGAAATCGGTATGTCACAGTCCTTAGGCACGGTTTCCTCATAGGTCAGAATACGTTCACTCAAAGACTTCATCTTCTTATCATCCGCATCGGGTACCAAAACAACAAACTCATCGCCGCCGAAGCGATATACCGGACAGGTACTGGCACATTTTCCAATCACCGTTGCCGCCTTCCTTATATATTCATCCCCGATCTGATGCCCCTGTTCATCATTGATTTTCTTTAATCCGTTCAAATCCGCAATCAGTATCCCCAGCACCTCATCCTGTTTGTTCTGGATATCGAGTTCAAATGCATTTCGATTTTTCAGACCTGTCAAAAAATCTGTATTCGCCATATCCTTATACATGGGATTGCTGATACGCTTAAACAAACGAACAGCGATGAATACGGCGAGCAGACAGGCAATTGCCGCAATGATCGGTGTACCGATGCGAATTATCTGAAAAGCACGGTACTGATGGGTGGCATCAAATTCAATTCCCAGCACACCCACGACCTCATTGCCCTTATGAATCGGGAAATAAGAGATAAAGATAGGACCCCATTCCGTATTTTTTATCTGATTCGGCAAAATAATTTTATCATGTAAAGCAGCCGTTAGCTCCGGGATGATTTCCTCTTCGATTTTATCTCCGGGATTACGAAAATCAGAGCTGTCATACGGCAGACCATCCACCAGATATACATACTCCCCCTGTATATTTTTTTCTGCAGTATATAGATAACGTACATTCGTGCTGGCTTTTACTTCTTCCAGTTTCTCCTTCATACGTATATAGGCAGGATTATCTCTCGTCAATGCCTCTGTATTTTGAAAAGTGGTCTTATCCACATAATCATCCACATACTGATAGATGCTGTGAGAGCGCTCCTTGAGACTGTTGATCATATCCTCATGTGTGATAAAGTAGTTAAAAAAATACACACAGATCAAAGGTGTTGTCACAAGAACAGCTGTCACAATGGATACCTGTACATCTACTCTGCTGATTCGCCGTTTTCTATCCATAGTTCTCTCCCCAAATTTGTTATATCAATTATAGCATGCACATGGAAAGGAAAACAACGACGAAACAGAAAACATTACAATTATTCTGCCGATATCATTAGCTTCCATCTCAGAGGCGATATTTGTAATTGTTTTCGTCATTTTTCACGCCATATCCGGAAGTGCGTTCAGCTTTAACTTCCTTCGCATGAATGCATAAAAAAGACCACCGTAGTGATCTTTTGTTTATTCTTTTCGTCTTGGAATTAAGCTAATTCAGAGAAGAATTTGATTGTTCTAACCATCTGGCTAGTGTAAGAGTTTTCGTTGTCATACCAAGATACAACCTGTACCTGAGTATTTCCGTCTTCCATTTCCATAGCCATTGTCTGAGTTGCATCAAACAGTGATCCGTAACGCATACCGATAACATCGCTTGAAACGATTTCGTCAGTAGTGTATCCGAAAGATTCATTTGAAGCAGCCTTCATAGCAGCGTTGATTTCGTCAACAGTTACTTTCCCCTTAACAACAGCAACTAAGATTGTAGTTGATCCTGTAGGAGTAGGTACACGCTGAGCGGAACCGATCAGTTTACCTTTCAGTTCAGGAATAACCAGACCGATAGCCTTAGCAGCACCAGTAGAGTTAGGAACGATGTTTACTGCAGCAGCACGGGAACGACGCAGGTCACCTTTTCTCTGAGGTCCGTCCAGTGTCATCTGATCACCTGTGTAAGCGTGGATTGTTGACATGATACCGCTCTGGATAGGAGCTAAATCATTCAGTGCTTTCGCCATAGGAGCTAAGCAGTTTGTAGTACAAGAAGCAGCAGAGATTACTGTGTCTTCCGGTTTCAATACATCGTGGTTTGTGTTGAATACAACGGTAGGCAGATCGTTTCCTGCAGGTGCAGAGATAACAACCTTACGAGCACCAGCTTCGATGTGTGCAGAAGCTTTGTCTTTTGAAGTGTAGAATCCTGTACATTCCAGAACAACGTCTACACCTAATTTTCCCCAAGGCAGGTTTTTAGCATCAGCCTCAGCATAAATTGTGATTTCCTTTCCATCAACTGTGATAGAGTTTTCACCAGCAACTACTGTATCAGCTTTAGCGTATGTACCCTGTGTAGAGTCGTATTTTAATAAGTGAGCCAGCATTTTTGGAGAAGTCAGGTCGTTGATTGCAACTACTTCGTAACCTTCAGCCCCAAACATCTGTCTGAATGCAAGACGCCCAATACGTCCAAATCCATTAATAGCAACTTTTACTGTCATCTTCAAAGTCCTCCTTTTAACACTCTTATTATACGTATTTCATAGGTAAATGTCAATTGAGAATCTTTTCACTTGCAGTTTTTTTCAGCCTTCCTTCCGTTTTGGACAGTATCCGGCAAAAATTGCGATTTTCACCCTTAAAAAGGGCTTTTTTCAGTATAACAAAGCGTCATAATTTGTAAACGATTACATCAATTCACTGCTGACATACGGTATTAAAACGCCTCTTTCGAGCATACTGTGTATAGAGACGGGAGTGATAGTATGGTCTTTGTACCGACAATTATAGAAAGAAACGCAAGCAGTGAACGGGTGTATGATCTGTACTCCTGCCTGCTGAAGGAAAGAATCATCATACTGACGGGAGAGATTGACGATGCCATGTCCAGCTCCATTTGCGCACAGCTGCTGTATCTGTCCAGCATTAGCAGCGAGCCGATTCAAATGTATATCAATTCTCCCGGCGGCAGTGTCAGTGCGGGACTGGCTATTTATGATATAATGAAATATATCCGCTGTGATGTCAGTACGATCTGTATGGGAATTTGCGCAAGTATGGCTGCTGTGCTGCTGAGTGCGGGAACACAAGGAAAGCGAAGCGCATTATCAAACAGTGAAATCATGATTCATCAGCCTATGGGCGGTATGCAGGGACAGGCCAAGGATATGGAGATCGCTGCACTGCATATTCAGAAGCTGAAGGAGCGGCTGTACAGCATTCTCAGTGAGAATACCCGGCAAAGCAATGAAACACTACGCCGGGATTGTGATAGAGATTACTATATGGATGCGAAGGAAGCACTCTCCTATGGCTTGATTGATGCCATCATCTAATGCAGAAAATTCTGCCCTTTCCTTATATGTTATGGTAAAATAATCGTATAAAGGAAGTGATACTATGGAACGTAAAGCAAAGAAGGTATGTGAATCTGAAGCAGAGCAGGTTCAGCTTGTCATGGCCAACCATCTGAATGGCAGCGGTCGTCTGTTTGGCGGACAGCTTGCCGAATGGATTGATGTTCTTGCGGGTGTGGTTGCCAGAAGGCACTGCAACAGCAATATTACAACCGCATCCATTGACAGCCTGAATTTCAAGGAAGCAGTACATCTGAATGAGCTGATGGTGCTTCATGGCAAGGTGACCTATGTGGGAAATACCTCAATGGAAATCCGCGTGGACAGCTATGTGGAAAACAGGGACGGTGTCCGCCGCCTTGTCAATACAGCATATCTGACAGAAGTCGCTTTGGATGATGAAGACCGCCCGACCACTGTACCGGGGCTGATTTGTGATAGCGAAGAGGAAAAACAGGAGTATCAGGCAGGCATTCGCCGAAGAGAAATCCGCCTGCAGCTGCAAAATATCGCAAAGGGCAAGGATTAGTATCATAAAAATACTGCACTTACAGACCCTTCACATGATGATAGGGAAAGTATAAGACTTATCCAAGCATGTATACCAGCATGCTGGAGATAAGTCTTTTTATTGCCTCATATAAATTCACAGCTGTATTGTCCTTCAAACATATAGAAAACACTGAGTCTTATAACGCCGACTCAGTGTTTTTTTCATACATAGGATTTTCACGCAAAACCAACTGCTTTCTTTTGGTAGCTAACACGTAGCTATCATCATTTCAGGGTAGATATGGCCCGCCGCAGCTGTGCAACATCCTTATGCGTATAGATTTTTTCTGTCGTGGTATAGGAGCTGTGTCCGATCAGCTTTTTGATGCAGGTACTGTTTGCGCCGTAATTACTCAATCTGGTCGCAAACGTATGACGGCAGTCATGTGGCAGATGCTCCATTTCCAGCATATCCATTATTTTATCAAAATACTGATTGCGGTACATATGATAATTAAATTTTTTACGTGTATCCGCATCACTGATCAAATATTCATGACCCTGCAGATAGTAGTCCATCACGTATTTTTGAATTTTTTCATGCACCGGAACGAGCCTGTTTTTACCAGCTTCTATTTTACTTCCCCCGCGTATGGTCATATTCTGCACATCTACATCTTCTCTGCGAATGTTAAAAAGCTCTCCTACGCGCAAGCCGGTGTAGATCATAATAAGAATCGTATCTACAAACGGAATATTTTCATGATCAAACAGCTTTTCAATTTCCCATTCAGTAAATGGCTTGTGAATTTCGGGGTGATCCTCTTTCCTATTGATAATCACGTATTTTGCGTAGTTTTTCTGAATAATATCGTTTTGCACAGCATATTCACATACCAGCATCATCAAAGAGCGCAGCTTGAGATCACTGGACAGCGACAATGTACTTTCATCCATGATTCGCTGGAAATGCATTGCCCTGAGATCACTCATGCGGACATTCCATATACTGGAACAGCGTGCATAGGCTGCCTTATAACCATTTATCGCCGTTTGTGATATATTCCGATATTTGGTGGATGACCATTCCATATAAACATTTTCAAACGTTATCGTACCCAGCTTTTCAATTTCCGCATACAAAGCAGGATTTTTATTATAATTCCATAACGAAAACTCCGCCATTTCCTCTGTCTCATAATATCCGATGATTTTACGCTTCTGATGCCGCATGCCATCCTTTCGTTTATAGGATACGGTCACAAATGCAACCCATGGCTTTCTTCTATTTCCCTGCAGCTTGTATACACTGCCCATCCCGTTTGCCTTTTTTATACCTACTGATTTCCCTTTCATCCTTACACCTTCCAACTGCCTGTCCTCATATAAACCATACAATGTCAAGGATGGAATTGCAATCATGAAATGATTGGTTGCGAACACGTAGCTAACATACGGCATTCTGCAATTAATCGCATACCTCCTTTTTATATAGCGCTTATTCTTACCAATATGCCGTATTCCGTGAATTATTCAAATAACAATTTGCTTACAATTATCTTTAATAATCTGAAAGGAGAAACAACATGGATGTAAATATTATTCAGGCTTTACTGGTATTCGTTGTTGCCTTCATTATGGGTATTGACCAGTTTAGTTTCTTGGAATCATTGTATCAGCCAATCGTATTGTGTCCGATTATCGGCGCTATTCTTGGAAACTTCCAGCTTGGTGTCGTAGTTGGTGGTGCTTATCAGCTGATTCAGATTGGTAGTATGCCAATCGGTGGAGCGCAGCCGCCTAACGCAATTCTGGGTGGTATCATGGCGACTGTATTCGCAGTTTCTATGAACATGGAGGCAACTGCAGAAGGTGTCGGAGCTGCTATGGGTCTTGCAATTCCATTCGCAGTATTTGGACAGTACGCAGTTACATTAACATTCACTATTATGTCCGGTATGATGGCAAAAGCTGATGCTTGTGCTGAAAACGCTGATGTAAAGGGAATCCGTAACATCAACTTCATCGAAATGGGTATCTTGGGCTGCCTGTTCGGTGCACTGGCTGTAGCCGGTTTATACGGTGGTTCTAAATTAGGTATCACATTAAAGGATCTGTCCTTCCAGTTCTCTTGGGTAATGGCTGGATTAGACGCTGCTGGTGGTGCTATGAAATTTGTCGGATTCGCTATCCTGATGAAGGTTATGATGTCCGGCGAAATGTGGGGAT
>OLNJ01000191.1_pt1 | contig 59691 bp, 73 predicted proteins | sample 1672191 | NCBI WGS metagenome assembly OLNJ01 (sample SAMEA3136657, study PRJEB25190) | human gut metagenome | biome: human gut; feature: human-associated habitat; material: faeces | place: Austria | collected 2013
ACCCTTAGCAGGGGCACCTCTTCGGCCTCTTGAGTACTTCTCCAGACTCCGAACTTATAATTTCTTATTAAATTGGAGCGCATTTCTTCTGTGTTTCATCCGAAACGCATGGTTAATTATAGCTGAACGTACTATAATTTGTCAATACTTTTTTTATTTTTTTTACATTAATGAAAATGTCAATATTAAATGCGACACTTTTTTAACTTTTTTTCAACTGATTTTCCGGATCTCTTCTTCAAATAGTTCGCCCGCCGAATGATAGTCGTGGATCTTCCGCGGATAATTATTCACCCAGCTTTCAATCGCAGATATTTCTTCATCCGTTTTTTCATCGAAGTTTGTTCCTTTCGGAATATGTCTTCTTATCATTTTATTTGTCACTTCGTTGCTTCCTCTTTCGTAGCTGCTGTATGGATGACAATAATATGTCTTTGTCCTGCTGCCTGCTCCCAGTGCTGAACGTTCAATTCCTTCACAGTCTGCAAATTCGCTTCCGTTATCCATTGTGATCGTTTTGAATACTTGTTTGAACATATCGCCCCACTTTCTTTCGATCGCGTCCAGCGCGTTGACAACTGCTGCCGCCGTATGTTCTGGCAACTTCATCACAATTTCATCGCGTGTTTTTCTTTCAGTCAATACCAGAAGACTGTTCTTCGATTTCCCGCGCTTTCCTTTTACTGTGTCCATTTCCCAGTGTCCAAACTCTTCGCGTGTTTCAATTTCTTCCGGTCTTTTTTCTATGCTTTCACCTGCTGATGCTCTCGCTTGTGTTTTCTTAACTTTTTTATATGTACGTTTCTTATTCTTTTTAACCGGAAGATTTTTATTTGTCAGGTGCAGAAAGATCCCTTTGTCAATATAGCTGTACAGTGTTGTTGTACAGATCATCACACTGAATTCACTTTCTTTTTGTTGCGCCTTAATTTCCCCCAGCACCGCCGCCGGACTGTAATCTTCTTTCATGATCTTTTCTTCAATATAATTCGCCAGTCTGATGTCATTCCCGATCTTCAGACTGCCCCCTTTGCTTTTCAGATTTTCTTCATATTTATCATGTGCAATATCAGGGCTGTATCTTTCTTCCGTTGTCAGATCTGAATTAAGCGCAGTAAAACGTCCTCTTTTTAACTCTCTGTATATCGTGCTTCTATGCACATGTAGCATGTCCGCGATCTCTTTGATTTTTACTCCCGCTTTTATCAATGCTTCAATTCTGATCCGGTCTGCTTTTGTCAAATGTTTGAACGTTCTTTCCATCTCCGCTTTCTCCTTCTATAAAAGAAGCCGCAGGCGATGATCATGATCGTCTGCGGTTCCTTGTAATTTATACAGCCTTATTTATCCCTTAATATTTTTTCGACAATTAGTTTTTCAATATAGTCAGGGCAACTTCTTTCCCCATTTTCCCAGTTTGTCAGCGTTCTATATGGAATTTCTAGCCACTCTGACAATTCTCTTCTGCTCATATTTTTCTGTTTGCGTGCTTCTTCTATTTTCATTCTATTCGCTTCCTTATATTCTGCATTCTTTTTCAATCATTTCATTGATAATGCTTTCGTCATACCCTCTTCCGTAATATTTGAAGATAACGCTTCCATCGTCAAATACTATCCAGTCACAATTAGTATCATTTAAAATTCCATCAAGTGCAACATCAGTCGGCAGTTCATGCCCGAACATTGAAAAATAACCAGCAGCTTCATCTATTGATGCAAAACTAAAAACTTCCCCGCCTTCTTCTTTGCATATCATGATATAATCATGCTTTGTGTATCCTTTTACAGCTTTCATTTTCTTTGCACCCCTTGTCTTTTATTTTTTTCCTGCTATAATCTAATTAAGCACTTGGGGCGGTTAGCAGGAATGTTTAGGTATCCGCCCCCTGTGTGATCCCTTATTCTATTTTATTTTCTTATTTCTTCAAGTATCTTGTCAATATGTTCCACGGTATGTATTTCTCCGTTTGTCCTTGCTACTTCTCTAATTGATACCAACATCGCTATTAAATCGGCTTTGCTCATTTCTTCGTTCTCCATTGTTTTCTCCTTTCCTGCTGTTCCCTTGTTACAATTATATAATATACCCATTGAGCCTATTTGTCAATCTTTTTTTACTCATTGAGCTACTTTTTTTACAAAGAAAAAACACTATGATTCCATAGTGTCATCTTCTTCAAGCAGATCATCAACTGTCACATTCAAAACCTTTGCAAATAGCTTCAGTTCGTAATCGGTCACAAACCTTGTCCCTATTTCAATTCTGCTTATACTGTCGCGTTCCAGTGTTATCCCTTGCAGCTGAATTTTCGCAGCCAGTTCCATCTGCGTCATTCGCTTTTTCAATCGTTCAATCCGAGTCCTGTCACCGCATAGATTCTTTTTGCCTTTATAGGTGTATATCTTCATCCTTCATTCTCAATCCCTTGTGTTAATGTTCAGCATCATTCTTGACATTAGCACTTTTTTCACCTATATTTGTGTTAATGATCAGAATTGCAGAAAACTGATCAAATATTATTATATAACGAAGGGGGCTTTTCCTATGTTTGGTAAAAAAGCAGATGACAAAATCGCCAAGAAACAGGCGGAGCAGGAAGCAAAAGACAAGGCGGCTATGGAAAAATTCGGTGTTGATTTCGACAGTTACACTTCGGAAGACATCAAAGAAAAGAATGTCGCATCTCTTAAAGAAATCGCATCCAGTCTTGCAGGTTCAAAAATGTATTCTTTCGGAAGTCTTTTAAGTGGAAATTCAAATGAAACTTTCGCACTGGAAATGTCACGCGCACAGGTTGAACAGAATTTCATTCTTATGCGTCAGAACGAAGAAATCATCCGCCTGTTGAAGCAGATTGCAGAAAAATAATTCTCTTCTTTTTTTGTACATATTGTCATCGCACAGATCCCGATCAGTGTCATGTATTTGATCTGTTTTCGTGATATTGCACAAAAGGCAGCGACCATTCTTTGATCGCTGCCTTTTTCATTATTCCATTTTCTTACCTTTTAGGTACTCACAAAACAGCTTGTCTTCCTCTTCGTCCGCTTTCTTTGCTGCCGCTGTTATTGATAACATGAAAATAGTTGTCACAGATCCAAACGCCGCAGACACGATTGCTGTGACGATGTATGATACCGGAACCATCGTTATTCCTCCGGAATAAATTCTGTGTGTTCTGGATCTCCTGAAATCCAGTATCCGTCTGTCGTCTTATAAAGTACCCTGTCACCGATCTTTGCTTTCTTCTCGACTTTCTTTTCATCAAACATCGTCACGCCACAAATCGCATCGTCTTCAAACGAAGGTCTTCTGCGAAGGCGAAGTCTTCCTTCAAACACTCTGCGGATCGTTCCATGTACTTCTTCTTCGCTTCTGGCTGCTGCCGCCGCTGCTTCAACGTCTTCTGCTGTGATTTCGTCCATTATTTCTTTCACTTCTTCAGCCGAAACTTCACCAACTTTTTCTCCGGTTTCATCATATGCATTCACAGATCCATCCGGTTTTTCTTCCAGTGCTGCATCATCGGGAACGTCATCTGTCACCTCAACTTTCAGCGGATACAGTTTTACACCTTCTTCATCCCATACTGACAAGCCATCCTTTTCTGCTGCCTTTTTTGCGTTCTGGATTGTTTTGTATCCCTTATTCGCTTTTTCATCGAAAGTGTTTCCAACATAAAACATCTGTTTCCCTCCTTCCTATTTTGCTTTCAGGTAACTGATTGAACTGAATCCGATATACTCCACTCCATCAAGCGTCACAGTAATGTATAACCATTTCGTTCCATTCGATGTATTATAATAGCCGTAATTATGCACTGTGGTTCCTTTCGGAATGCAGCACAAAGCCTTTTTGTTCTTTCCAGCGTCGTTTCTGCAATACAGATCAGCTGTTGTGACGTAGGATCCCGCCAGCTTCTTGTCGTACTCTCTCGCATAGCATGTTGACTTGACTGTTTTGCTGATGGTCTGATCTGCTGGCTGTGGCTTCGCAGTTGTTGCCGCTGATCCATTCAGAATTCTGTTTACTTCTTTCTGAATAGTATCCGGATCATAACCGCTTGCCGAAAGTGCTTTTCTTCTTGCTTCTCCGTTCCCCCACTGTCCCGCAATTACTTCATGCGCTACGGTTGACACGCTCTTTCCCGGCGTATTTACTGGCTTGCTTTCCGCCTGATCACTGTCATATTTTGGTGTGATAAATCCTCGAATATATCTTCCATTCAGTGATACAGTTCTTTTCTTCACGCTGTCGCTGTAATTGCCTTCGGTAACGACAAAATATCCTGCTGCTTGATTAACGTATGTAACCGTTCCAACATGACGCGGTGTTCCGGTATTGTCGCCCACACCGTTATCCTGCCAATCATACAGCGTCGCTTCGCCCAGCTTCGGAACGTGTGCGTCATTTTCTTCCCATACGCCCATCTGCTTCGCTCTTTCAATCAGATAATAGCAGCTGATTTCAATCGGCATAATTGCCGTATATTTTAACGCAACGGCAAGCGCCGACCAAGTGCAAGCGCACCACTCCCATTCATACGCCATTTTTGTCCCGCGTGGGAATGCACCTGTGAAACTATTGTAAATATCAATAATTGATTTATATGATCCATCCGCTTCATTTTTTCCGATCCAGCTTTCTACCAGATTCACAACTGCTTGTCTTGAATACATTTTTACACCTTCTTCCCCTGATTTATCCACATTGTCCACAACATACTGTTTAATCCACCGCACGCAACACTGATGTCTGCTTTCAAACTTTTTATCCCCCACCTGATTATCATTGCTTGTATCCTTCTGATCCAAGATCAACGATGCATACACTGTATCAGGTGTATATGGCTTTTTCGCTCTCGCAAAAATTCGTTTTACTGGTTTCAAACCACCAAGATGTTCTACTTCGCACCACATCATCTGCGCCTGTATATTATCAACGCCATATGCTTCAGCTTCAGCGATGTATTTTTCCATCAGTTCCTTGAACAAATCATCCTGACACTTCTTTCCTGCATCCGTTGTGATAATCGCAATCAATGCAGCCTTTTCTTTTGCTGTCGGATTCCATCTTGTAGCTTCCCAGTCTACTGACAGTTTCTTTTCGATTCCTGCTGTATCAGCAGTCCTGAAGGCTTTCGGATCTGCCTTCAGGATCATCTGACACAATCTTCTGCCTTCATTCCCATAATTTTGCGCCCAGCCTAATGTACACGTTTTTTCATTGTCTGCATTTGCTGCTTTTCCGGCATACGCACCATATTTTCTTTTTCCGTATGTCTGCCCGCCAGATTCCACGCCACCGATAATGTTGGTCAAAATTGTCAGATATTCTTTTTTCATTACTGTTCACCATCCTTTGACACAGATGCTTTTCGTGTCAAAACTTCGATTGCATTTTGGATCACTGTCGGAAGTGGAATTCCCATCAGTCCGGCATTTTCTGTTATGCTGATCAATTCATTTGCCATGAATCCAATGATCACTGCATTGCGAATATAATTTACACCCAGTGCAAGATCCAGACGGTATGCGATCAACACAAACAGCAATGTCACACCTTTTCTGCACAGCCCCTTCCATCCGGCTCTGCTTTCCAACGCTCCGTTTTCTGTTTTTCTGCTGTTGTGAAAAATTCCCGCAACAATCAGCCCCGATAAATAATCAATCACCATAAAGGTCACCAACGTCACAAGTGCCTGATCCCATCCACCGAAAGCAGCTGCAATCGCGCTTCCCACTACTCCAACAGCAGTGCAGATTCCTTCTTTCATGTCATATCCTCCTTAGTTTCATTTCGATCCTGTCAAGATCATCTTCTGCCTGTTTTCTTTCTTCCGAAAGATCGGCAGGGAAGACCGCGCCCGCGATCCTCTCCTGCTCGATCAGGACAGCCTGTTTTCTGACGATGTCTGCCAGCTTTTCCGTTACGTCGCACATCATGTCGACGACTTCCAGCAGGCTTCCGGTTCCGCCTTCATACGGTTCCTTCACTTCGCCCATGTCTGCCCCTCCTTACTGTTCTTCGCTCTCTTTGATCAGATCTTCGCATCCACTTTCGATCAGGATCTGTTCGACCTTGTCTTTCAGAAGGCGCGGCACTCTTTTGTACAGTGCAATCGCTTCTTCTTTTGTTTCCGCATACATGATCTTCTGCGCCCATAACATAGCCATCATCGTTTCGCCCTCCTTTCCGAATAAAATTTTGTATATTGAATGCCTAACAAAATTAAGCATATACAAGCTCCGACATTTCCAGCAGACAGGATTCCAGCATTTCATTCTTTTCCTGAAGTTTCTGAATTTCAACGGTCATTTCTGCCCGCGTCATTCCCCCACTTTCCGGATCCGGTTCATCATCTTTCATGTCTTCGTCTTTTCCAGCCTGATCAGTCTTCCCGTACTCCCAGTATTTTTCAAAGTCATCTTCGATCTGTTTTGTCGTGATCGTGCTGTCCGCCGGAAGTTCAAACACTACTTCATCAAAACGGTACATCTTCCGATCCTTTGCGTCTTCCTGACGGTATTCCTTGATATTGTCCGCCATCCTGACGGTCATTGCGCCACCCGGAAGATTTTCCATCATTACCTTTTCCGGCTTCTGATCTGCATCTACGTTCAAGTAAATCATGCAATTCCTCCATTCTTTTCTGATATTCCAGTTGTCCATAGAATCCATTTACGCGATGTGCCACCTGAAGCAGTTCTTCCGTGTGGTATCTTTCTTGTAAATGGAATGAATCAGATTGTTCAATATAGCTGTTATACGATATTATCTTCTGCGCCCGTTCACGGCGCAGTGTTCCATCACGCTTCAGCTCTCTATATCCACGGATCAGCTGTCGTCTTGCCCTTTTGAATACGCGACGCCGGATCGTGATGTGTGTTCTGCTGATTCTGTATCCTGCCATGTCCAGCATCGGTACGCCCCTTTGCCCCGGACGTGGCAGGTTCCGCCTTCGCTTTTCTTCTTCAATCGGCAACAGCTTGACAATTCCTGTCGTTTCTTTTATTTGCAAGTGCTGATTCTTTGTCATCCACTTGTCCAATGCTTTCACTGCCCGCTGTTCTCCTTTTATGGATCCGGATCCTATCGAAAAATCATCCATAAATGTTCCGCAGCGTATAACATATGGTATCTTTTTCCCTCTTCGCGTCGATCCCAGTGTATACAGATAGCGGATCGCATACGACATCGTAAAATTAAAGAGCCATGCATCAAGATACCCGCCGATGATCAGATGTCCGCCCGGTGCGACGCTCTTTAAATATTTCAGCAGTCCGATCGCATATCTTGCTTTCGGGATTTCCATCATCACCAGATCTATACATACATCATATTGAAGTGAAGCATATGCATGTACAACATCTGTTTTTCTCACATATTCTATTCCCAGCGATTCCTTCAGGAAATAACGCAACATCTGATCTTTCAGCATTGTCTGCCCGTGTCCCGGAATGCTTGCGTGTTGCGTCGGAAGCAATCGCGCCTGAATCAATGGTTCTATCATCAATTTCGTAATATGACCGATCAGCTGATGCATAATGCACAACAGTGCAATGTCCCTGATCTTTCCTGTCATTCCATCCGGACGCTGCCGGATCGTCACTGGTTCCATATCATCCGGTTCTATTCCGTGATCGACCAGATCTTCCACAATCCCAAGCATTGCCAAGCCAATCGCTTCAACAGCTTCATTTTTATACTTCCACGATCCGGATAAATCATCTATTTTTATATCGTCGCGTGGAATTCCTGCATACTTTTCAATAAACGTCAGTACATCGTTTCTTCTCCATTTTCCTTTGAAACATTCAACAACTGCCTGTTCGCACAGCTGCCTGCTTAACTTTTTATATCTCTTTTTATGTGCCATCTTATTTTTACTTTATGTGTGAAGCGACTTTCGGTTGCGACAGATCCTTGAATCAGGATTCGTCTTGTTACTACTTGCCGCACGCATAACCCACGGTTATACATGCCAGTTTCCCGGCTTCCGGTTTTACTGATTTTCGCTTATGCGCGGATATACAGACGCATTTCAGCAAGTTTTCACCTGCCTTCATAAATACATAAATTCGCGGACGACTGTTCCAGTTCGAGTTACCCGGCGCATTGTTGCCATTCTCCGCAGCCAGACCAGCATTCCCGCCATTGTTCAAGTTCGCAAAACGCCACGGGCAGCGAACCCCGGCGGAGTTGGTACCGTAGAAAGCCGATCCCGCGCCTGCATACCCTTTTTATTTTCTTTTCCTGTTAGGTGTGTATGAGTGGTCTTGCCCCTCTGGTCTGCTTACGCAGACCATTCACCCCGCTTTTTACCCGCGCCACAAAGCCGCGGACGACCGTTCCAGCTCGAGCTACCCGGCGCATTGCTGCCAGCCTCCGCAGCCAGACCAGCAACCCCGCCATAGTACAAGTTCGCAAAACGCCACGGGCAGCGAACCCCGGCGGAGGAGGAACCGTAGAAAGCCGACTTAAAATAAGTCGTTGAAGATCCGCCGATCAGCTTCGGAAACAGCACACCCAACTTTGACTTGATAAATGCTTTCACATAGTTCCATCCGGACGGCATACCAGAATATACAATGCCTGTATCTTCATAGTCCGCTGTGATTGATCCTGACAGTTTCTGACTGTCGCGGCACTGATACACAGTATAATCAAATCCTCCTGCTTCGTTTGCAGTCGTGTCATACAGTGGATCCAGCCCGATCGTATATGATCCATCCAAAACTTCTACACCAGCAACACGAAGCGGTGTCTTTCCTGCTGTCAGGCTGAATGTGCATCCGTCTTTATGCCCCGGCAATGCTTCTGTTGCGCCCGAATGCCACGGCATAGTTGAAATACACGTTGTTGCTGTCGTTGTGATCGTTCCGCTGATGTCAAGATTGATCGCTGTGTATTCCGTTCCGTTTACTGTTACTTTTTCGATTGAAGATACTTTCACCAGATCCGCAAGGTTACGCATCCATGCATTCCATCTGTCTTTATTCGACTGTGCGCCCATATCACCAACCGATACCGTGGATCCGACAATGAATCCTGCTGCCTGACTTGCAGACAGAAGAACCCTTTTCACATTTTCTTCCGGCAACGCCGCCATGTACTGATAGTTGTAATTTGTGCATCCTTCGGCAATGTTTGAGTTTTCCAGATCAAAATGCCTTAACTGCCACATACGAAGAATCCATCTTGTATCGCAGTCATTCCACAGTCCTTCATAAATTGTTTTCTGTCGTGCCTTCTGGATCCCTACCGTTGCTGATGCGAAGTTATATGCCTTGATCCCTGCGCCGGATGTCAACGCGCCTTTGCTGTCCAGACCACCTGGGAATGTTGCGTGCCATGTGATCAGTCGCTTTTTATTTTTCGGATCCACATCCCCCGCATCCGGATAATAGCCGGATCCCCTTGTTGTTCTGAATGAAATATAATCGTATGTGCCGTCATTCCATTCTTTAATCCATAATGCAAGCGCAAATGTATATACTGGTGCATCTTCACCAGTGATGTCAAAACCGTCTTCACCTTCAAAATATGTGATGTTCATGGTTCCGTCTTCCAGTGACAGCGCGTTTGCTCTGATATACCATGTCATCGGATCTTCATCCGCCCAGTCCTCGACCGCTTCAGTATTTTCTGTACATAGCTGTGCTGCCGCTTTATCTGCCAGATCATCCATCGGTGTCATTTTTGTTATTCCTGATACTGACGGATCATAGCTTCGCAGTGTATACGTCTTTCCATTCCATGCCTGCGCTGCTGCTGTTGCAAACCGTGAAAGCAATTTATACTTGTCTGTTTCTCCTGCTGCCAGCGCACGCGGATACCATGACCAGAAAACCCGTGTTGTATTTGTTCCGTCAAGTAATTGTCTGCACGCAGCGTCAAGTGCTTCCGCCGAATTCTGTCCGCCATTCAGTGCGATCGCTTCCAGTGCCGCCGCCATTCTCTCATGCTGTGCATAAGACGGAAATGATAAATCAATTCCTTCCATTCTTCTTTTCCTCCTGTTTACTCATTGATCGGTGTTAATGCCAGATGCGGGATCCCCCGTTCTGTATAAATTGCATATGCATATTTTATATTTTCATCTTTATCCAACATATATGACGCTTCATTGATCTGCCCCGCAATTTTTACAGCTTCATTTGCCTTATCCAGAACTTCATTCGCCTGCTTCTGTCTTTCCTGTTCTGCCGTGACGCGATCACTTTCTGCTGACACTCTGCTTTTTTCCGCGTTCACACGACCTGTTTCTGCCTGCGCTCTGGCTTCCTCTGCCTTCACGCGACCTGTTTCTGCCTGCACTCTGGCTTCCTCTGCCTTCACGCGACCTGTTTCTGCCTGCGCTCTGGCTTCTTCTGCGTTCACACGTTTCGTTTCCTGATCAGCATACTGTTTCATTGTCTTATCGAAGATAGAAAGTTCATCGCCCGAAACGATCGCATCTTCATCTTTCACCTTTGCTTCAATCTCTATTTCAAAAGTGACCGATGTTACTACCTGCATCAGATCTGAAGATTTCACTTCCACTTCACACAATGCTGTTCCCGCTGCTGCCAGTGCCTGACTGTCCAGTTCTACCATCACAACATTGTCCGTGAATTCACACGGTGTATATACCCTGTGTCTATCTGGTTTTCTGATGAACGCTGTGACGCTGGATCCCGCCGGGATCGTGTATGGTTCCCCATGATCCAGCAATACGGTTTCGACATACCTCGTCGCCCGATCACCCTGTTTCGCAGACACCATATACTGTTTTGTCCCGCCTGACATTTCGATTTCGATTCGCTGAATTACTTTTCCAAGTGCCACCGTCTTCCCTCCTTTCTATAATCCGAGTTTGTTCAGGATCTGCTGCATTGTCACTTCGGATCCATCTGATTTTATGAATTTCACCCCATGCCTGAATATCGCATCAAACGTAAAATCCACTGCATTTTCCACGGTTGCTTTTGATCCGAAAGCTACGCCGCGTCCGCCATGTAAAAAATGCATTGCATATACCGCTGTTGATACGAAGTCAATGACAGTCACTGTGTTAAATGTATCTTTCAGCACATAACGAACATCATATGAAAATTCTGTATTCAGATCTCCGCCGCAAACAGTTGTTGCTTCTCCGATCGGAAGTTCTTTTACTGCTGACGTATATGCACCCTGACTTGAAAGTTTATACTGCATCTGAAGTGTCGCTTTATTCTTTCCGTTACAGGTTGAATATGTGCTATCTGTCGTCGCCAAAAAATATACACCTTCATTTTCCAGCGTCCCATCCTGCCCGCACCTCATAGAATCTACCTGAATCGTCGGCGGATTATATTCCACAACTGTCACTTTTGCAGTTTTTTCTGCCGTCCGTCCCCTTGTATCACGGATCTTCACTGTCACATCCATAATCCCGTAGTCTTCCAGTGCGTATGACTGTGGCAATGCAGACGGCGTTCCATAATATGTCCTGTCATTCAGTTCCATATTGACTGATACAATATCCGCACCGTATGACTTTGTGATGTTCGCTGCGGTAATAGCTATATTGCTGTTATGTTCCACGAACATTCCCCACGCCGCAGGGACACGCCCTTTTGTATCCGCTATGGATATGGAATTGATTGCCGGGACGCAATCATCCGGGACTGTCGCCCTCACCGCAGTATCCCTTGATTGATATACCTGCGATCCAAACAGCACCTGAACCGAAAGTGTGCAGGATCCCGCTGTACTGTTTTTTATCTCTTCATTCCAGCTTTTCGGTATAGTATAGCTTGTATTGATCTTTGTCGCCCCGGACGTTTTTTTGTCCAGTGTATACGACTTTGATCCAATCGCCCACTTGAATCTGTACGTTGCATCAGATGACAGTTTCACAGAAAACAGTGAATCTTCATTTGCATTTTCTATATTGATAGGAACTGCCGTCTTTCCATCAATCTCAAATTCCGAAGCCCCCGGATCAAATCCATATGGTGCAAATGATCCCAGATCGTAAAATGAAAAGGTCATTTCTGTTCCTTCTTGTGTCGGATTCTGACCGTATACAATTTTGAAGAATGGTTTTCTGATCGTCAGCTTTGTTCCAATGTTCAGTGTTGCTTTTTTTACCCATGTTCCTTGTGCTACGATGGTATTTAATGTAAAGTAGGAATTCACTGTCCATCTGTATTGTTTTCCATCAATGATCATAACTGATGGCATATCTTCTTTTTTTACGCCCAGCAACCAATCATCTTCGTTTTGCGTGAATGTTACTGATGTGATTGTTGTTACATCTCCGCTGACATTCCCGGTGAAGACAGCCTTCGCATATATACTTGTGACTGGTACTTCTCTTCTTGTCGTACTCATACTTTTACTACCTCAAATATTCCATCATCGTCGATCAGCTGTCTGTATTCCTGTTTCTGTTTTTGCCTTTTGACGCTCTGTGTTGCCGTTTCTTCCACCTGCTCCGCTTCTCTCCATTTCACACCCATCCCGTACTGTGTGGATATGAAATCAAAGTATCCGCCGTCGTCTGCTGCTCCGACTGACCATCTTCGCACCGCTTCGACATTTTCAATGTGTAGCTTGTTGTACTGCACATATGCCACCGGAACGCCTTCCTGTCTGAATTCCAGTCTTTTATCGGATAGTAATGTCGAAAACGGCAGTACCCCGCCATCTTGCTTTTTTCCGATCTCCATTCCATCATCCGTGTAATGGAAATATGTTTCATTCTCTCTTCTGAATTCTTCCAGTTCGTCGCCCTGCGATGTCACAGTTTCTTCGACCGACTTGATAGACATATCAAATGAATTTGCAGTCTGATTCAGTGCTGTTGAATATTCATTTGTCATTCTTTCAATGGTCTTTTCATTCAGCTGCGAAGCATAGTCTTTCGCTTCCTGTTCTGCTGCATAGGTCAGATCCCTTTGTTCTGTTCTGACCTGTTGAACCGATGTCATGATCCCGCTTTCTGAAGATTTAATTGCAGCTTGTGCCTGTTCGATCGTCCAGTATCCTTCATTCAGCGTTTTCTTCGTCCTTGCCTGTGCCTGATCCACTGCATCGGACTTCATTTTTTCTTCTGTTTCTTCCTGAAGCTGTGCAAAACTCTTTGTCACATTAGAAAGTTCACAGGTGTTTTTATCCGGATGCTGCGGATATTCCGTCATCTTCACGATCCGCTGCTTTTCTTTTGTGGCTTCCGTTTTTGAAATCAGATGCACCGTATCACCGATGTCATATTCCAGAATGCTGTATTCCTTTTTCTGCGATGCCAGATCCGCAACGTCAGCTGTATATGCTGTATACGGCTTCGATGCTGTGTCCAGCTTCGCAGTCGCATCTTCAATTAGATTTTCCGTGATGGTATATCGTTCATCTTTCCAATAGCGCGGAATCACTTTATCTGAATACTGATGATTGTCAATATATGGAACCCCCAGCATAATTTCCGGTGTGATCCCATCTTTTCCCACTGGATAAATTCTTGTGTAGAAATCATATGTATCTGATTTCAGTGTCAACTTCCGCAGGTTTAGTCCTTCTATGAAATATGCTCCGCGATCCATCCCGATCGCTTCATATAGATCTATTCTCTTCTGGATGCTGTCGATCTTGCATTCGCATCTGTATGTGTCCATAACCTCCTGAAGTACATCCCAAGCATTGCACGTTTCATCAATGCTGACTGTTCTTCGCTTTGTTACTGTGCAAATTCCGACCGTCCAACCCGTTCCATCAAAAGCGAATTCCAAGCAGGCACGCGCCGTCTGTGTTACACTCTCAAATCCATACAGAAATTCCTGTGATTCCAGTTCTTCTATATTCAGCTGTGCTACATAACTGTTTTTATTTTCTCCTGTGTTTATTTCCTTCAGAACATATTCATCATCTTTTGTCCTGATATAATATTCAGCCCGCAGATTTTCAATTTCTGATCCTGTTTTCGGATAACTGAATGAAATCTGCTTATCTCCGGATGATAATGTTTTTTCAATTTTCAGATCATCCGGATCATCTATTCCTGCAATTCTCCTGTGCTGATCATCATATATCTGAAGCATATATCATCCCCCTTTATAACCACATCGGGGAATACCTAACTGTCACCCTTGCGCCATTCGTTGAAAACGCAAGGTCATTTCTTCCCGTTTGCAGTTTAGGGAACGCCCACAGATCCACGGATCCGAAAGCGTTATCCCCTTCCTTTGTTATTTTTCCGGTCTTCCCGTTAATCACAATCGTTTCGCCATTCATCAGGCTTTCAATAGTGTACGGTTCCCCGTTTAGTGTTATCTTATAGTTTGTCAGATCCGCTTTTGCTGTCACTTCAATAATGCAAGGTGTGTCCCGGCTTCCTTCTGCGTACAGCTTTCCTTCCAGTTTCTGATCAAATAACGCTTCCGCTTCGTCGTCAAAAAAGAATCCATCAAATTCTAATGTCAGAATTCTTTTTTCCTTTTCAAGCGTTTTTTCGTAATCATCGCCAGTCAGAAACCCTTTATATTTTCCTTTGAATCCTCTGATTTCTTCCATAATGCAGGACGACCTGAAATTCCGCATAAAAGATGACATTGTTCTTTCCAGTGTCGCCCTGTTCTTTCCCCTGAAGTATATGGTCATTGTCATAGAACCCAGTGGAATATCTGTGTCGTACTCTGTCGGAAGAAGTGCTTTTGACATCATTTCATAGTTTGCCGTCATCTTCGGGGGCTTTGTTTCTGCCGTCAGCAATATCGCCCCGTATCTTCTGACGTCAATCCCGTTTATGATCATGCTTTACCTCCTCCGTTTTATTTCATCTGTGAATTTTTCTTCCACTTTTGAATATACTTTCGTTGCCACGACTTCGCCGTCCATTGTTACATAGACATATACCGTTGTTCCTGTCATAATTGCATCCAGCTTTTTATCCAGCATGTCGCCCAGTCTGTCATAGAACTGCTTCAATGGAAGGATGGCTTCTGCTCCCGCTTCTCCTCCTGCCAGCAATGTGTCGCCTGCTGCCCCGAATGCGGTCGGTTTCGTCATGATACCGCCGTTCTTATACCAGCTAATGCTGAAATGTGGAACTGATGGCGGATTCAAACTGAATGATCCGCTGATAGACGGATGCGGCAGTTTCAAATGCGGTAATGACCAGCTGAAGTTGAATTTTGATCGGATCGCACTGATCGCATTTCCTACCGCAGTTTTTGCAGCATTGATCGGTGTTGTGATCGCTGTCTTGATTGCGTTCCATGTTGAAGACGTTGCTGATTTCACACTATTCCATACAGAACTTATCTTTGACTTAATCCCATTGATTGCGGATGTCACTGCTGACTTTGCGGCATTGATCGGTGTTGTCACCGCTGTCTTCACTGCATTCCATGCCGTCGATGTTCCTGTTTTGATCGCATTCCAGATTGTTGTCACCGTTGTCTTTACTGCGTTGAATACAGTCTGTACCGTCGTTTTGATCGCATTTACGACAGTCTGCACCGCCGTTTTGATCGCATTCCACACTGTTGTAATGACTGTTTTTATTCCATTCATTACAGGCGTGATCACGCTGTCTTTCATGAAATTCCATGCCGTCTGTACCGCGGACTTTATTGCATTTATCACGGTCGTGAATGTTGTTTTGATGGTGTTCCATACCGTCGTGATCGTTGTGCTGATCGCATTCATCACTGGTGTGATCACATTATCCTTCATGAAATTCCATGCCGTCTGTACCGCAGACTTTATTGCATTTACCACTGTCGTGAATGTCGTCTGAATCGCATTCCATACCGTCGTGATCGTTGTGCTGATCGCATTCATCACTGGCGTGATGATATTATCTTTCACAAAATTGATTGCTGTCTGTACCGCGCTTTTGATTGTTTCCCATACGCTTATGATCGTATCTCGACAATTTTCCCAGATAAACCGGAACGGTACGGTTATCAATTCAAATGCGGCTTTGATAACTTCCACTATGAACATGATCGCAACCTGAACCACATTCTTTATTGTTTCCCACACATTAGACACGACATCTTTCACAGCATTAAAGATTGTGCTGATCGTATCGTGTACGGTCGTGCAGAACGCCGTCACGTTTGTAACAATTCCATTCCACACCGTTGTGCAGAATGTTGAAATCCCATTCCAGATTCCTTCAAAAAACGAAGATATTCCGTTCCAGATTCCTTCAAAAAAGGTTTTCACTCCATTCCAGACAGTTTCCCAGTTAGTTCCAAACCATCCAAGAAAAACATCCGCTACGCCTTTGACTGCTCCGATTATTGTTGAAAAATATTCTTTCAGACCATCCCAGACGCTTGAAAAAATTCCTTTTACAGCTTCCCACGCACCAGACCAGTCGCCACTGAATACAGCAGAAAATACATCCCATATTCCAAGAATGACATTGAAAGCTGTTTGTAATGCGATTGCAATCGTATTGAAAGCAGCTTCCAACACTGGTGCAAGTAAATTACAGAATCCGTCCCAGATTGTTTTTATTGCTGACGTCACATCGCTAAATGTAATTCCCAACGCCGACAGTCTTTCACTGATTCCTGCCGCAAATATCGTGAAGGCATCTTTGATCTTCTGCCAGATCGCCGTGATCGTATTTCTGAAATCTTCATTCGTATTCCATAAGTGAATAATAACTGCCGTAATTGCTGCAATCGCTCCCACTACAATCGCCGCTGGCGATGTAATCAATCCCAGTGCTTTCGTGAATACTCCTGAAAATCCGCCTGCTTTTACAAGTCCGGCTGACAGCGTTCCAAGTGCGCGTGATACATTTGCGCTGAACGTGATCACTTTTCCCAATCCCATCAGCATCGGTGCAAGTGCTGCCACAAACATTCCGATGCGAAGAATTGTTTCTTTTTGTCCTTCGTCCATTGCGTTCAGCTTGTCCACAAAGTTCTGAATATGTGTCACAATATCACGGATTTTTGGCATCAGAATTTCCCCGAAGCTGATAGCAAGTTCCTGAAGCTGTGACATCAAGATCGTGATCTGCCCCTGAAGATTGTCGTTCATTGTATTTGCCATCTTTTCAGATGATCCGTCACAGTTGTCGATCGCTCCTGCCAGCTTTTCAAAATCTTTATCTGATCCGTTTATAATCGCCAGCATTCCGGACATTGCATTCTTTCCGAACAATGCCGCTGCTGCCTGTGCCTGTTCCGCTTCTGACAGTCCGCCCAGTTTCTGCCGCAACTGTTCCATCAACTCACGCAATGAAAGCATCTTGCCGGAACTATCTGTCAATGATATTCCGTACTTATCCATTGCAGCCGCAACAGTATCTGTCGGCTTCGCAAGGTTCGTGATGGCTCCTCGCAAAGATGTTCCTGCCTGACTGGACTTGATACCTGCATTCGCCATCAATCCGATCGCAAGCGCAGCATCTTCTGCTGTGTATCCTAACGATCCAAGAACCGGGGCTGCGTATTTAAACGTTTCGCCCATCATCGACACATTGGTATTTGCATTCGATGATGCTGCCGCCAAAATATCAGAAAAATGACTGGAATCTTTTGCCGAAAGTCCGAAGGCGGTCAGGGCGTCCGTTACGATGTCAGATGTCGATGCAAGATCTTCACCCGATGCTGCCGCAAGATTCATGATGCCCTCTAAGCCGTCCATCATGTCCTGCGTCTTCCATCCAGCCATTGCCATATACTGCATACCCTGTGCAGCTTCTGACGCGCTGAACTTTGTTTTCGCACCCATTTCACGGGCTTTTCCTCGCAGTTTATCAAGATCCGTTCCTGTTGCTCCGGAAATTGCTGATACTTTCGACATTTCACTGTCAAAATCTGCTGTCGTCTTAACAGCCGCAACTCCAAGCCCTGCGATACTGGTCGATAATGGAAGAAGTTTCTGCCCTACACTCGTTAATGTGCCGCCAACCTTTTCTGCTTTCGCTGCATATTCATCAAACGGCGCACGCGCAAGTTCTGCGTTCACATTTTTCAGTTCCGCTTCCATTTCAGTCAGCGCAGCTTTCGACTGATTCACTGCTGCTTCCTGCTTCGTGATCGCTGTTTCTGTTTTTGCAATCTGGCTTTCACTTGTGGACAGCTGTGAAGACAGCTTTTCATATTCTGCCTTCAACTTCTGTGTTTCTTCGCTGTCTTCCCCTGTCGCTTTCGCACTATCTTCATATGCTTTTTTTGCTGCTTCAACCTTTGTCTTCAGCTGATCGTGCGCTGTTTTTTGCAATTCCAACTTCTGTTTTAAGTTGTCATACTGCTGTCCATTCTGCTGCACGATCCCCTTTTGAACATCTATCTTCGATGTCAGTTCGGTCACTCTTGCACGCAGGGCGTCCTGCGCGGATCCGCTTAACTTTGCTTGTGCCGCAGCCAGTGAATGCTGTGCCGTCAGGTTTTTCATTTCTGCTGCTGCCTGACGCATTGCCTGCTGATACTGCGACGTTTCTGCCCTAATCTCAATTAAGGTCTTAGCCATGTTTCGCGTTCCTTTCTTTACTTCTCATCGACCGTCCTAATCTCGAATGCCGCATGATCCAAAAGGCTCATGATGTCCGCTTCCATGCACTGCTGATATGAGTTTTTCATAAGATTGATACAGATCTTCACTATCCGATCCACATTTTCCCTGCATATCTTCCACAGGTTTTCACCCGGATCTTCATCGTTATATCCATTTTCTTCGTCATATTCGTCGAAAGCAGATTTTTCTTTCTGTATCTTTTCAGGATGTTCTGGATTAAGATCCAGAAATTTCTTCGTGATCACATCCTGCATCATGAAATGGATTTCTTTCACAGCTGACAATACATCTTCCGGATCGGCTTCTTCCACCTCCTGCTGTCTTGCCCCGAATACCGTCATTAAGATCTTCGTATTCGCTTCAAAAGCATCCCTGATCGAATCACTGTCATTCCGTTCCATGATTTCCGTATATCTGCGATACATTTCCACTGAAATCGTCGTGCAGACATATTCTTTGTGTCCACACGGCAGAATCAGTTCCGGCATCACTTGCCATTTGTAAAATTTTTCGCGAAGTCTTCCGTTCTTTTATCGACCTTTTCACCCACTGACACATCCATCAGTGCAAATTCCATCACGATCGAATCCGGTGTCATTCCGGTTTCAGCATCCAGCATGTCATCTGTTGTGAACTGGTTTCCGTACATTTCAACAATAACATCCATTATGTCCATGAACTGCTGTCTTGTGTACAACGCCCGTTTCGCTTCTGTGTCCATAATGCTGTCGCGCACTTCCAGATAGTGCAAATATGCCATCGTGGACATCTTCTGCGGCATCGTATATTCTTTGTTGCCGATGATAATTGATCTTTTCTTTGTTTTAGCTGCTGCCATTTCTTTTCCCTCCTGTTTTATGCTGCATCCGGTTTTTCCTGAACTTTTGAAAACCAGTCTTTGATCGCCGCCGCTGCTTCTGTATGTTCCGCAAGAAGATTGCTTTCATCAACGCTGCATTCATATCTTCCATCCATCTGACGGGCATAAAAATCACCCTTCAACGTTGCTGTCTGCGTTGTTTTTGTTTCCCCTTCTGTTTCGTAATTATCTTCAAATCCTTGACCGAATCTTCCACAGTACAGCCATTTGAATTCATACTTGCCATTCAGCTTCTTCGCACGCCATCCAAGCGCAAGTTCCGGTGCTTTGTCATCCTTCGTCTTGATCAGGAATCCTTTTTCATACAGATGCCCGAATACCTGTGACTTATCCTGTGGTGCCAAACTGTTCACTTCCAGTTCCACGCTTGTCCCTTTGTATGACATGTTTACATCTTCAACCGAATCATCACTGTAAATTTTTTCAGTTTCAAATTCATCGCTGATCTTTCCTGTGATCGCGCGTGCCAACTTTGACGGTGTTTCTGCCACGTATTCCGTTTCTGTATTCGCTGTAACTTTTGCGATATGAATATCTCTGAACGATACAGTCCTGCTTCGCACGATCTTCTCTTTTTCTGCTGCCATGTTTATTCCTCCGTTTCCTCTGCTTCTTTTAAAATTAAAAATCGCATCGCATTGATGAAGATCCCCGTATCTGTTTCAATCTGATCATTTCCTTCCTGAAATAGAAATCCGTTTTCCTTCATCAGTTTTTTTATTCTTTTCACAAGTGCCTGCTGATCACTCCGTGACCAGATATTCACTTGTATGCTTGCCGCTTCAATTTCACATTCATCATCTGAATGTGCATTTTCTGTGTCTTGTAGCTTCCACAGTGTCACATGAAGCCGTTTCAGGCTTTCGTCATACCATCCTTGCTGTACGATTGTTCCTTCATCTGAAATCGGCTTCAATGCTGCCGCCGCCAATCCAATAACATCCACTGTTTTATCCTCCCAGTTTTTCGTTCAATGCTTTCTGGTACTCTTGATCAGCTATCATGTGATATTCGCTTTCGCACTCCGATTTCGTATTATTCAGGAAGTCCCGTGGCGGCATTTTCGATGTCCCCCACTCCACAAACTTCATGTAAAACCAGTTTTGCGCGTCGCCATTCAATTCCCATCCGACTTCGCCTTTTTTGGTCGTTACCTTTTTAGGAATGTTATCCCGCGCATGTCCCGGCGGTCTGTATCCATTCCGTCCTGACTTTGAATTGTCAGCAGATCTTGCCATGTGTGCCTTCATCTTCGGTTCTGTAATATCGGCGGATCTCTGAAATATTTTTTTATTGATCGCTCCGATTTCAGCACTTGACGACAGGGCTTCCACGCCGCGCTGTACTTCTTCAAATCCTTCAAATCGGAACGATATTTCCATCTCTGTTTCCTCCTGTCAGTCGCGTCTGTTGGCTTTCAGTTGCACATACTGCCTGTCATTCTGTTTGAAATCCGTTGCATAAATGTCATATCTGTCGCCTTCAAATTCGATCAAGAAATCTTTTGCATGTGCTTTAATCTCTTTTATACGTCTGCAATATCTCACTTCAAATACGATTGCATTTTCCAGTCTGACATCCAGTGCTTCATATAATTCCTGCCCGTAAAGGTTTCTGATCTCACACCATGCTTCATAAAACAGTGTCGGTTCTTTTTCCTGCTGCCGTCCGTTTTCCAGACTTTTGTTCCGCTTATAAAATTTGATCCTTGCTGTTGCCATGCTATCCCCTTAACGTTTCTTTCAGCATCATTGACTGAATCGCGTACCTGATGCGTTCTGTTGAATCAGATGTGATTTTCCCGTTGTTGTACATTCGATCCCTGTGATCGTATAATTCCTTCACATACGAACAGATCAGTATTTTCTGCCTATTTGTTGGCTTTTCCGGATCGAATGACGGAATCAGTTCCTTCATTTCGTCGATGACAGCATCATGCATTAGTTCGATCATGCTGTCATCGTCTGTATAATCGACGCGCAGATACTGCTTCAATTCCTTTAGGCTCATATCATCACGCCCCTTTTTTATTAGCCAGCCACAGCAACGCTGATTTCTCCTTTAACAACCGCAGTTTCATCGACAGACTGAACGTCAAATCTGTCACGAACCTTGATTCCCGTCAGATCCTTCGCCCACAGATCTCCCGCTTCAGTAGAAAGTTCGATCGTCATTTTCTCGCGGTCAAACAAGGTAACAGCTTCCTTCAGATCTCCCATGTATACCGGATATTTGTAACCAGTCACATCGTTTTTGTCAGATCCCGATCCGCCTTTTAATACATTTGTGCTTTTCAGCGTCTTATTGCTCACAACCTTTACCGGATACTTGCCAAAAAGAAGTGTCTTTGTTGCATCTGTCGGATCCGGCTGCATGATGTACTTGCCATCCTTATCCTTCAGCTTGTCCATGTAGTTAAAGCCATCCTGATTCGTCAATACAATAGAACTTACTGCAATCGCCGGATCCAGCTTCACGTTGAATACGTCTTTGAAATCATCAAAAGTCGCAACCGCAACTTCTTTTCCTTTTGTGATCGTGTTAATCACATTCAGAATTGCAGCATTTCTTGTCGCTCTTGACTTCTTTGCGATCCATTTATTCAGGTATGCAAGGATATTCACAGCTGTATCCTGAAGCAGTTCGCGTGTCGTCTTCAGAATTCCGCCCTTTTTCTTGATTGCATACTTGATCTGTTTCAGGTTCGGTGTTTCTTCCTCTTCAAATTCTCCGCCTTCATCCACATCGCCCCAAGGTGTACTGTCTGCATCAACCTCGATCACACGGGATCCACTCATTGTTGCTACTTTTTCAACATTGACATACTGTTCCAGATCGTTTTCTGTACGGCGCAGTTCAATGATGTCTGTGCTTACATCCTCCGGAACCGTAAACCCTCCATCCTCGTCTTCGCCTTCCTTCATCATGTTTTTAAAGCTGTCCATGATCTCCTGATCTTCTTCCGGCATAGCACGTTTACGAAGACCACATACGATCCTGTTTACAAACGCTTTGCACACCTGCGCTTTGCTGTACTTTTTAGACTTCTGACCGTCTTCAATTTCCTTCGCTTTCCCATTGTGTAAAGAATCCTTGATTCCATCGTCATCGTCTTCTTCCATTTCCATCAGCATGTCGAATTCTTCCTGCATTCCACGAAGTTCCGCCATCTGATCCTTCATTTCCTGTGTTTTTCCCTGTCCCTGAAGACCTCTGATCGCATTTTTCTTGTCATTGATCTTCTTCAGCAATGCCCTTGCTTCTTTGCTCATTCTGTTTTCCTCCTTAGATTCCGAAAAGTTCCATTTCTTCGATGATCGCTTCTTCTTCGGCTGTAATCTTCGCCGTCACATCATCTGCGCTTTGTGTTTTAATGCCTTCCGGTGCTTTTTTGAAATTCTCCATCATCCAGCCAACACAGGCGGCGACCGCTGGACGTTCTTCGATCTGCACATCGAAGATTTCCTTTGCTTCCTCTGCCGTCATCCATGTTTCAGCATTGATCAGATCTGTGACTTGTTCTTCTGTCACACCTTCTTTCACCCGTCCCATATATATGTCCGTGATACTTTTCTGACATTTATCCAGTTCACTGATCAGCCGCTGAAAATCATCCGCATTTCCATACGCCCATGACAACGGTTTGTGAATCATGATCTGCGCTCCCGATGACATTACAATCGAATCACAAGCCATCAGGATCACGGATGCGATCGACGCAGCCATTCCGTCCACGATGCCTGTTTTATGTCCGGTATGCCGTGATAAAATGCTGTGAATCGCTATCCCGGCAAATACATCACCGCCGCCGCTATTGATGTACACCGTCAGTTCTGCCCCCGGTTCAATCTGATTCATAAAGTCTGATATGTCCTGCGGGCATGTATCTTCATCGCACCATGCTTCCCATGTTGAAGAAACAATGTCGCCGTATATATACAGATCTGCTGCATTATTCGATACATTTCTGAATTCCATAAACCCAGTATTTTCAATCTTCTTTGTTTTTGAATTTCTCCGCGAAAAATTGAATTTATTCTTCATCGTTTTCCCCTCCTTCCTGCGATTCTTTTTCATCAGGTTCTGTCCCGGTCGTGTCTGCCTGATCTCCTTCTTCCGGATCCTTCTGCGTTTTCTGATCCGTTTCCGGCTGTATAGGAAGCACGCTTTGCTGCTGTGCATTTCCTGCTTTTTCGTACTGCTTTCCAACTTCTGTGATCGGAATATAATTTCCGTTCACGATCAGCTGATCGCCGCCTTCTGCATCCATCAGATCCAGTTTTCGTCGGCATTCATTCACTTTTTGAATTCCGTTCTGGACACCTGTTGCGAAAATCTCCATCTGTGTCTTGCTGTCAGTTCTTAGTAAAACTTTTTCGTTCAGTTTGTAATATTTTCCTTCACTGAAAGCTTCTTCATCTGTCAATAACTTATAATTGACTTCTTCTTCGTACTGCTTTAACACAAAAAGCATCGTATCTGTCAGGAATGACAACTGCTGCATTTCGCTGTTGCTGTACGAAGATTTTGTATAATCATTGATCTGATTCGGCTTGATTCCGAATGCAGCTGCAATCTGAAGTGCTGAATATTTCTTTAATTCGATGAACTGGCTGTCCGAAAGTTTAATATCCAGCGGCGTCAGCTTCATCCCAAGTGGAACCGGAATGATTTTTCCGGCATTTTTTGCACCTGATCCGAATTCTTCAAATGCCTGCACCAGTTTTTCTTTCAAATCTTTGTTCAGATCTCCTGTGTATTCCAGCGTTGCTTTCCCAGTCAGTCCGCTTTCATATAAACTGTTCAGATAGTCCTGTGATGCCGCTGCGCCCTCCACAGTTGTCTTCAATATTGCCTGCACAGGAAGCCCCGTAATACCATCCAAGCTGTGTGATGTCTTGAAATGCAGGACTTCATCTGTCCCGAACACATATTGCTGCCCGCTGTATTTATCGTTGTAGACGTACCAGATCTTTCCCCTTCCTCCGAAGTATCCTTCATCATCCACTACGATCTGCACGCAGTTCGACGGCATGATCCACAAGTCCATGACTTTGTATTCTCCGCCGTATTTTTTTCTTTTGAACTTCGACCTGACATATACATACGCATTTCCGAAGTGGTTTCGGTTCATCTCCACAGCATTCCAGAAAGCTGTGGGCGTCATAAATGGATTCGGTCTGTTTTTCAGCAGTTTCGCAACATCCGACAGTTCTGGTTCAATGATCCCTTTGTCTGTTTTTTGATAATATTTCCACGGTATTTTTGCCAGCGTTTCAGACATCATTTTCAAGCATGTGAAGTACGTTACTTCCGCCATCACATCCTTGTTTTTTCTTTTCACACCAAGCCATTCAAGAAATGATTCTTCCTTCATCGCTGGCGATGTTTCCACGGTGAAGTTCATTTTTTTCGCAATCCATCCTTTGAACTTCTGCCATACATTCAACCTGCATCACCCCCTCGCCTGTTTTTTCTTGCTTGCTTCATATAGTTTCAGCCATTCTTCGACCGATTCTGCTGTATTCTGTTTCACTTCGCCTTTCATTGCAGCTGTCCATGCGTCAATAATTGCATCTATCACGTCGATTCGTTCCGTCTGATACTCTTTGTCGATCTTGATTTCTCCGAAACTGTTGGAAGTTGTCTTTGCATTCGCGATCGACCATTTGATCATCGCGTTTCCATCGTGTTCCACATTTCCGGATTCAATTTCAAGTTTGAAATCAACCGTTGCATCATTCAGTGCCTTTGCTGACTGTGTTACAGCCACGCTGTCGAATCCCAATGCTTCCAGATCAGTCAGGAAAGCTGACGCATTATGCGGATCATAAAGAACAAATTGCACATCCAGTTCATAATCAGTGATAATTTTTTCCAAGTAGGTTAAAATATACCGATAGTCAGTTTTTACCCCGCCCATCGTTTCTGTTACCGTCACAAGTCCGTCGCGGATCCATAAGTCATATTCCGTCCGGTCTGTTTTGATATGTTCTTCAACCCTTCTTTTCGGTATGAAACTGTGTGCATGAACAAAATATTTTCTGACATCATCTTTCAAGAACGGAAATACGATCGCCAATGACGTCAAATCTCCACCAGCAGAAAGATCCAGTCCCACATAGCACTTCTGTCCCCGAAAATCTTCTAGTGTCTTCTTTGTTACGCCATTTTGCCACAATTCCATGTCTTTCAAATAGACATCATTCGTCCATTGAATCCACATGTTCAGCTGCTTCACAATGAAATCGCGCAAACTGGATCCGCCCATTTCTTTCGCTGTTTCAGCAATCGGAACCATGTTTTCAAGTGCTTCCGGATCATATTGCAGGATTGGATTCGCCTTGATCCAATTCTTCGGTGTCCACATGTCGTCTGTTTCATCCATTTGTGCGATGTATATGAACTGTGAATCATTGTGTGCAATGCCTTTCAGCACCTTCACGCAATATTCATACAATGCATAACATGGTGACTTCAGATCGAACCCTGCTGTCGTGATCACACTGATCAGCGCAGATTTCATCTTCTTGATTCCGCCTTCCAGAAGTTTGTACATCTGGTCGTTTTTGTGTGCATGGTATTCATCAACAATTCCAAGATACGGGCGGAATCCGTCGATCGACTTCGTATCTCCTGAAAGTGCCTTTATTTTGCTATGTGTCAGCAAACAATCTATTGTGCTGTTGTGTTCGTGTATGTTGAAGCATTCATCCAGATCAGGATCTGACCGGATAAACTTCACAATTTCATTGAATACAATCAGCGACTGATCTTTTTTCGTTGCTGTGCAGTATATCTGACCATATTTGTACTTCTCAAAATTTCCGTAATATGCAGCCAGAATTCCATTCAGAAAAGATTTACCGTTCTGTCTTCCAAGTTGCACATATGATGTTCGGAACCTTCTGTGTCCGCCTGTTTTTGTCCGCCATCCGTTCAGATTTCCAAGAATAAAACACTGGAATGCGTAACATTCGACCTGTTCTTCCTCTTCACCTTCTGCGATGGTTAATGTTTCAGCGAATTCAATGATTCTTTCCGCCTGCTCCACATCAAAATAATATTTATATGGCGCAGCCTTTGACTTTTCGATGTCATCCAGATGACGCTTGCAGGCAAGTTTTACCAGATCCCCGGCAATTATTTTTCCCGCAAGGACATCCGCAGCGTACTGTGTTGTTCTGTCCTGCATCGCATCATCACGCAAACTTGTCTTTAAATTTGTTTGTCTTCGGTGCTTCCGGTGCTTTTGGAATAATCAGACGGCATCTTGACGATACTGTCAGTCCAAAATCTGCTGCACCCTGTCGGCACTGTTTGAAATACCTGTCCTGAATGATCGCCAGACGTTCCACCTGACTGTTCACAACCTCATGTTCTGCCATGATCGGATTGCCTTCTGCATCTTTTTTCCCTGTGTCGTATGCCACAGTTACCATCAGTGGCTGCTTTGCAATCGTTTCTGTCACTTCTCTGTATTTCTCCTGCGCAATCACTAACCGCGCCAGTGCTTCCACGTCCAAGTTTGAAATCAGGTCGATCGCCCGCAGTTCTTTCACTGTTTTTCTGAATGCCTTTTTCTGCGTAGCTGTCAGGTATGACGGCGGCGTCACTCTGTCCGACGGTGCTTTCACTTCCGTCCGTTCTCTTTCTGCGATCTCTGCCTTTGTCAGATGTTTCTTTCCTTTTGCTTGTACCAGCGCGATCGGCTGTCGTTGTCCTGCCATTATATCGACCTCCTTTCCCGCTGCTTTCCCTTGCGGATTGTGTCAGAATCTGACACATGACCGTTTGCCCTTATACCTGAAATTTCCGTGGGGAGTTTTCTCCACAGAATAGAGGGGGCGCGACTAATCCAGCCCGGTCAAAACTTTTTCGATACCCCCTACCCCTTTCCAGTGCTGCCGGATAATGTTTCGCAGCAGCTCCTGCGTCTGTCTTTTCGTTGCTTCATCCTTCTTGTACAGCGCACTGATGATCCCGTGGTTTCCATTGCTTAACGGGAATAGGTTTTCCACGTTCAAGCGTTGTGTCCAGTCTTCTTCTATCTCCGTGATGTGGTGTACCATGTCAGCCACAACAATCTTGTGTTGAACATAGTACGCATACATGTCCAAGCTGTCATATAAAGACAGTGCAAACGCCCGTACTTTGCGCCATTCCGCCGACACATAGAAAGCCGCTGCTTTCTTATTTCTTCGGCGCAGATTGTATTCCATATGCCTTGACATCTTGTCGCTTTCCTTCGCTTCGCAGTCCGGACACAGGCGTAATTCCTGCGGTATCAATATCCCGCATTTGCATCTGTGTAATAGCACTATGTACCACCTTCTTTCGTGCTATATACACACCGCACGCAGGCATCTTTGTGGATGCCCGTTGCAGTGTTCAGAAGGGCGTGGAAATGGCAATAAAAAAGCGACTGCACACTTCTGTACAATCGCTTCTTGCAACTTTCCACGCTATCAGTTTACATCTTTCATCCCACCATTAAAACCCCAGCTTTTCCCCAACTTTTCCCCAAAAAGAAAAGCAAAAAGGATTTCTTTTTAATATTTTTCAACGCCATCTATCCCGAATAACTTCACTGACATTTTCCTAATCAGTTCTTTTGACCATCTGGACGGTGTGTTCTTTCCGCAGTTCTGGATGTCTGCAATCTCTTCATACGATACCCCATCAATATAATGCATTTTAAAGGCATCGTATTTATATACCATTTCTTTCATTTCATATTCTGCCCGCAGTTCTTCCATTGCTCTGTCAATATTCGCAATCATCATCGCTGTCTTCATTTTTGATCTGCGAACACTTCCAAGATGTGCGCCTTCTCCTCTGAATACATCATACTGTTCTTCCTTCAGTTCATCTTCCTCTGATACTGCGCTTTCAATGTGTCTTTTCATTTCGATGTATTCTTCCATCAGCATCCGTGTGTTGTGCAGTACCTGCTGCCTGCGGATTTGTCTTTCCGCTTCCAGTGCTGTCTGCACCACCTTCTTCACGAAGGTTTCTTCATTCTTTTCCTTTTCCTGCTCCATATTTGCCACACCATCCTTCCTTTATTATCCTTTTGTCGTCTTCTTTTTCGGTGGTCTATACTGCTGCCGTTTCGGTCGTTTTACCATCGGAATTCCTCGCCTTCTGCGCTCATTATTTGACATCCGGCTTTTCTCCTCATAATACCGCCGCCATAACTCTCTTTTTCTGATCTGTGTTTCTGTCATCGTATTATTTTCATGTATACGCCTGAAAATCTCTGATATTTTATCAGCTACCTGTCGTATATTCTCCATCATTTCCGCAAATGCCATATTCAGCTTCACAGCTGCATCACTGATCATTTTCAATGTTTCTGCTGCCTTATCCGGCGACAGATTCCATTCCGCTTCCGTTTTTCTGATCACTTTTTCCACTTCCTCCGGTTCAACCTGCATTTTAGCCGCAATATAAAATTTTCTGTCTTCATATGCCGGAAGATCTTCGATTTTTCGGATTTCTGCATCTTCTGTTTCCTTTTTTTCTTCCGGTAGTGGAATATCATTTACAGGAATTACCATTTCCGGCTTCTGGTCTTTTTCTTCGACCTGAATTCCGCCTTTTTTGTATTTCTTCATTCCGATCTTCATTTTTGTTTCTTCGATCGCCTGTCCTACTTTTCTAAACGCTTCTTTCAGCCCCATATCGTCACATCCTTCCTTTTCGCTTAATTGAAAGGCAATTCTTCGTCAATGCCTTCCGGTATATTCATAAATCCATCATTTTCCGTCTGATCCGCTTTTTGATGTCCTCCTGCTCCCCCGGATCCTTCTGCTGCCGCTTTGCTTTCTGCGAATTCGATGTCTTCCGCAATCACTTCCGTCGTGTATACTTTGATATTGTCTTTATTTGTGTAGCTTCCTGTCTGGATCCGCCCGGTCAACACAATCTTCGTTCCCTGATGCACATACTTTTCCACAAATTCCGCACTTTTCCCAAAAGCAACACAAGAAGGAAAGTCAGCATCTTGCTGACCTTCCTGTTTTCTGCCCCTTTTATCGACCGCAAGCGTAAATCTTGCAATCGCCATTGGATCCTGCCCCTGTGTGTATCTCACCTGTGGATCCCGTGTTAAACGTCCCATCAGAATCACTTTGTTCATGCTTTTATCCCTCCTATTAACCTTTCCGTTATCTGTTCATACAGTTTCTTGAATATATCTCTTTCAGTCCTTGTCTTGATCAGTTCTTCATTCATTTCTGTCTGTACTTTCGCTTCTGTCTTTTTCTCCTCTGCTTTTTTCTCTTCTTTCTGATCAGTGACAACTGTTTTGTCCTTCGTCGCCCCCCCCCGCATCGCCTAAACCGATCGAGATCATCAGCCCTATGTCGATGTTCTGCATCTCCTGCGCTGTACACACTCCGATGTATTTTCCAATGCGCTCCACAGCGACTGTGTGGATCTGTTCGCACAAAACAGTGCTGACACGCCCTGTTGATCGGATCGTGCAATGTGTCGGAAGCTCATTCTTTGGCTGCGTTGTCAAATATACAACTTCCAGCGTCTGACTGTTTTTATTATTTTTATCATTGCTAACGATCACGCCCGGTCTGTCTGCCTGCTGTTCGCTTCCTGTGTTGTATCCTCCCCGGCTTATATAATAGATTTCTCCTCTTTTTACATCATCTTTCGGAAGTGTTGTTATCTGCATCTTTCCTTTCTCCTTTCCTGTCCATGTCTTTAATACCCTGACTGATTGCCTTTGCTGCAATTATGATCAGACCTGCAAGAATCACCGCTGCCAGTATCATCACAAGCCAGATCAGCAACGATCCTGTTGCATTTATCATTCTTTCGATGTTCATCTGCATCATGATCCGATTTCCTCCTTGTATTGTTCCTTCAGCATAATCATTCTTTCTTCCTGCTGCTTCTTGATCTTTTCAATCTTTGTGATCAGACGCTGGATCGTCTGCGCCCGACTTCGGATCTGTCTATGCAGTTTGATCTGTCGTTCCACCTGCTGCCGCTTCTGAATCAAGAACTGCATTTCATGATCTACAATCAGCACTGTGTATTTCTTCCCGCATTCCTGACAGGTAAAATACTGTTCTGTCACGTTGAATCCTTCCGCCTGTCTTGCGATGATCCTTGTTTTCACATTTATGTGTTCAATTACAGATCCGCAGACGTCGCAAACAACTTCTGATCCGTTTCTGTACGCTTCTTCATTGAATTTCTTTTCCATGTCGTTCTCCTTTCCTATGTCGCAGGCATCAGGACATCTTGACTGTTTTCCTGATCCGGCTGCGCGTGTGCGGGCATCACCCCGCACATATGCGCCATCATTGCAGCGATCGCTGTGTCAAATTCCGGTTCCAGCTTTTCATACTGATCATCCGGCATCGTTTTCCATAGCTGCGTCTGAATTTCTCTAATTCCGATCATAGCGTTCATCAGTCTATCCTGTGTCAGCAACTTCTTTGCGCTGTATGTCTTCAATTCCGGTTTTATAAATTTATCTTTATCTGCCATCAGTCTTCATCCCCCAAGTCAATCAATCCCAGTGCTTCCGCATCGTAGACATCCATGATCCCGATGACAGCATATCCTTCAATGATCGCACTGGATGTCTGCGCATCGTCTGCGCATGTAATGCACACACGCATCTGTTCGCCTGTTGACCTTCCATCGCAGAATGCAAGCAGTGTCAAAATTTCCTTTTCTCTGTATCCTGCCTGATCCTCTTTTACAATCATGTGGCGGATCTTTCCTTCTTTGATGTCTTTGAACAGTTCCGCCGACACTCGCATCATTCGCGCTTTCTTTTCATCCGAAGGCAGGTTCTGCATCTTTTCTTCCTGCTCCATTTCAGTCAGCTTTTTCGCCGTTTCCCTGTCGATTGCCGCCTGTTCCTCGTCATATCGCTGTTCCGGCGTCTTTTCAGCTTCCGCTTTATCAACATAACGATCACAGTCCTGACATGTCCCTGTTTTCACGTTGCATTCTGAATATCGCTGGCATGAATAGCAAAGTGATGTGATGCTTTCCGGATGTGCCTGCTGCCATTCTTCTTCCTGCTCCTCTTCTGCTTCCTCCTGCTCCCATTCCTCCGGATCTTCCGGCAAATTCATCTGTCCCGGAATTTCTGCTTTCTCTGCTGCTTCTTCGATCTCTTTCTTTGCCTGTTTCACTTCTTTTAATGACAGCCCGCCTTCTTTGTACTTTTCCAGCAGTTCCATCTGCTTATCCTCTGCCATTCCGCTAATTTCATATGCTGCTGAAAATGTCAAGCGACCTTCTTTCAGTTCTGCTGAAAATTCAGGAATTAAATGCTTATTGATGCTTTCAATCTGTGCAATTTTCGTTCCGGTCGTGTTCATGATCGAAGCGATCACGTCCCGCAGGCGTCCGCTGTCCAATTTGTACCCCTGAAGTGTCAATCCATTATCCTTCATGTACTGAAGCGATTCCTTCAGGCGTTTTTCTTCTTCCAGCATGTCAGCGATCGTTTTATCACGATACGCATTCGCAATGATCAGCTGCACCATTTCTTCGTTCTCTTCAGCTGCGCTTTTGATCTGACATGTCACCGTTTCAAAATCTTCATATCCCTTTTCCAGTAACAAATTCAATGCACGCCATCTTCTTTCCCCGGCGATGATCTTATATTCTCCGCGTTCACACGGCGCATATGCCACTGTCATATTCTCCATCAGACCAACCGCCAAGATCTCCTGTGCCAGCTGTTCAATTCCCGGCATCGAATAAAAATTCCTGTCATTGCTGTAAATCTTCCGGATGCTAATGTCCCGTGTCCGGAATCTTGCTTTCGGTTTCTCTTCTGCTGCTGCCTTGCTGTTTTTATTTAAAGCATCCATTACGCTCCATCCTGCTGCCATGTTTATTCCTCCTCTGCTTTCATCGTGATCGTTATCTGTTCCAGCACCTTCCGGCTTGCATTCTTCACATCCGCATGTGAATCACTTCTGTCTTTTTCTATGTACTTCTGAATTAAACGCTTTGTCTTCTCCGGATCCAGAATGATCCTAAACTTCGCAATCGCTTCATCGAACCTTTTCTGTATCTGTTTATCCGTCATATTGCTATCATCAATTTCACGAAAAATCGGTTCTGCTTCTGTTTCGTCGATCTGATCAATAATGTCCGTGATCTCCTCTTGCAGATCCCGCATTCTCTTTTTCAGTTCGTCCGCCTGCTTTGCTCTGTCCTGAAGCTGATTGAATGTCTTCAGACTGATTGTTACCTGTCCATCAATTTCCATTTTTTCTGTTCCTCTTTTATATCTTTCAATATTTTCTTCATGCAACTTCTTATGGCTTTTTCCGTCATACCGTCAGAAACAAGCATATAGTCACGATCTATCACTGGTTTCAAGATCCGAATTTCTCCATAAAATCTGTCAGGCATTCCTTTTTCAGAAACAACTTTCTGTCCATTCACCCGTATTTCGTATCCAGTTCCTTTTATTTCTTCTTTTGCTATCTGGTTCAAACTTATTGCTTTCATGTCTATTCCTCCATATCTTTCAGCAGTTCCGTCACAACGTTTCGATAGTCCTGCGTAACAATACAATTTTTAGAAAACTTCGGAAGCGGTACGCGCTGCATGGTTGCCTTTTCCGCAATGATGGATCTTCTAACAGCCGTCACGAAGCAATCCTGTCCAGATGATTCTTTCAGCCATGCTTCCACCTGAAGGCTTGTCTGGTTCTTCTGTCGCATAGTCATTAAAATCTTCATGCGGATCCGGTCGTTCAGGCTTCGCAGATCTTCCAGCTGTTCATCCATATTCGCAATCGCTTCAATTTCAAATCCGCCGATTTTAACCGGAAGGATCACAAGATCCGTCGCCACCAAAACATTCGTCACGGTCATATCTAGCAGCAACCCGCAATCAACCACGCAATAATCATATACATCCTGCACTTCCAGCATTGCAGCCGCAAAACGAAGGATCTGATCTTCTTTTTCGTTCAGCAGCAGATTCATGTTCGTCCGCATTAAGTATCCATTTGCTGTGATGATGTCAATATTGTGATATGGTGTTGTCTGGATCAAATCTGTTGTCTTGTAAGATCCTCCGACGCTTCTGTGTCTTTCTAATAATTCAGACATCCCGATCCCTTCCGGTTTGTATCTGTCATACAGCATTGATACATTGCCCTGCTGATCCGCATCTACCAGCAGCACCTTCTTCCCCTGTTCTTCTCCCAGCAGGTAAGCGATCGAAGCCGCCGTCATTGTTTTGCCAATCCCGCCCTTCTGGTTCATAATTGCGATTGTTTTCATGATGTGTACCTCCTATTTCACAATTTTGAATTTTTTCCTGTTTCTTTTTGCCTGTTCCTCCGTGATGATATATTCATCGCATTCCTGTTTCCATTTATCCGGATTCTTCGTATCTCCGTCATACCATCTGCACCACTCGCAGGCATCGCAAAATATCTTTGCTTCCCCTGCCGTTTTATCTTCGCTGTATAAATTGTTCGCGCAGTGATTGCAGATGCAGCCGCCGCAAGGAAAAGCATAATCACTTCGCTTCATAGTATTCGTTATACTGGCAACGCTTGCACTTCCGATCCAGCGTTCCGTCATCCGGATTTCTGCACCCGGTACATTCTCCGCGACTGCTGATCACTGCTTCCTTGAATCCGAATTTTTTCTGTCTTTGTGCCAGTTCGCAGTTCTTCAGTGCTTTCCTTGCCTGTTTGGATCTTTCTTCTACTCTTTGAAAATAATACATTTCACTTTCCCGTTCTTTCTGATCATCATGTTCTGTTCCGACATTGTATCTTCTCTGTTTCCAGTATCAATTTTCTTCAGGTTGATATATTCTTCCAGCACCCGGATCGCTTCTTCTGCTCCATAACACACTGTGCAGTAATGTCCTGCTGCCGCCAGTGCCTTCAGCGTCTTCTTCTGGCTGTCTTCCAGTCTTCCGGTATCGTATTTCATTTCAATATACAAACCACTGTACACTCCCATCGGAACCGGAAGGCATAGATCCGGAATTCCAGCTTTCACGCCCATCTGCTTCAACTTCACCGCTTCCGCTTTGTTGCGGCTCCCCCCATTCGGACAATGATGCAGCAGTTCCAGTTCCGGATGCACGTTCTGGTTCCATCGCGCCCAATCCATGACGCTCATTTGCTCTGTATCCTCGCTTCTTCTTGCATATCTTCGATTCACTCTTCTTCCTCCTTGCATATGTTCCAATATTTGCAGAACAGGCAGCAGTGATGACATTGCCGGATCCTGATCATACGGATCATGTGCCTGATCTTCTTCGTGATGTTCCTGATCATCCGCGTCCCTCCTCTGCTTTCTTTTTCTCTTCCTTCAGCTGCTGCGCTCGATCCATAATCTTCGTGTTGTATGTATACTTCACAACGCCCTGATCCCACAGATTCGCTTTTGCGCCCTGCTTCCCGTAGTTGTAAACTGCCAGTGTATAGTACGGAAGATCTTCATCTGGTACTGTTCCACGAAGATCGTTCTGGATTTCTGACAGATAATTCACGCCAACCAGCACATTCTGATATGGATTCTTCAAGTCATACGCTCCCAGTTCTTCCATCCTTTGCATATGCCATTTTTCCGACACCTGCATCAAACCGATTGACGTTCCATTGTCGCCTTCAGCGTCCCATCTGCATCGGGATTCCTGTTCGATCAGTGCAAAAACCATTTCATAATCGACGCCATTCTGTTCGCATACAATGTATGTGTATACCTGAATGATCGTCGGTAACTCTCCGCCTGCCGCCTTGCATTCTTCAGATATTTCATGATAGTAAAATCCTGTCACTTGATCGCTCCCCCAGTCCTGCGACATTGTATTCCACGGAAAATCATATGTACCGTACAGACTTTTGCATCCATATACATCCGTCATGTCTGTCTGCTCCACTGGATCCTGCCGATCATACAATTCTTCGATCTGTTCCTGCTGCTGCCGGATCTCCTTATCCCACGCCTGCACCTGCTTTTCAAATTCGTGCATTTGTATTGTCAACACCAGCAGAAAAATGATCAGCGGCATCGCAAGCATTGCCGGATGCCTTGCAATGAAATCCCATACAGCACATACGATCTTCAAAGTCTTCCTGATCAGTCTTTTGATCTTTCTTCGTGCCGTTCTCCTACTTCTTGCCCTTGTCATGTGCCGTTCCTTTCCTCAACCGCATCCGCCCGTATATGTAGAACCTGCCGTTGAACGTGTTATATTTCACTTCTGCTTCAGCAAAATCATATTTATCGCCATACCATTTCATCAAATGATCGCAGACGTTCAGATCTCCTTTTACGATCCTGTCCACATCCTTCTGTTTTGTTTTGTAATGATTGACTTTTTCTTTCGGTTTCCGCAGTCCCTTTGATGCACACCATGTCTTTTGATACTTGCCTTTCTTGCTTTTCTCTTTCGTGATGTACCTTGCCATTCCGACCAGACCGTTTTCATCCCTCTGAAGCCTTCTGATTTCATTTCTTTTTCCAAGATTCCAGACCGCTTCAACCGTGTCCATATCCACATCGCCATCCATAACGATGTGATGATGCCAGCGTCCTTTTTCACTGCATTCTGTGACATACACATATCTTGCATTACTCAATCCCTGCTTCTTCCGCTGATAATTCAGTCGCCTGATATAGTTCTGCATGTTCTTCGTTGCCACTTCCATCGAAGCAGGCATATTGTCATCCGTGTATGTGAATGTCGCCCATATATCTCTATCTGTGAAGTTCTCACCGATCACCCTTTCACACATCTTTTTACTGTTTTTATCATTCAGATTCTTCTGTGCTTGCCTTTGCCTTTTCCTTTTCCCTTCATCCGGGATCTGATCTTTCTGTCCCTTCGTAAACTCTGGATAGATTTCCACTTCCAGCTGATCACCTGATCGGATTTCCTTCGTTGCATAGATGCTTTTCACCTTGCCTTCCTTCAGGATCCTTTCTTCGTTTGCTTCCTCCATCTTATCCAGACTATTCATGTATGCTGCTTCATAGTCGTAAGGGACATATACAGCCTTCCTTCTTTTCTTTCTCATTCCCTTTACTTCCTTTAGTTGAATTGTTAGTATCCATTACAAGGTCGTTTTAGGAAGTCCAGAAAAGCGCGGATTCATTGACTTTTCAGGCTGTCCGGTGTACAATATCTTTGATGTGTACTATGGTTTTCGGGCATCGTCCTGAAGCCACTGTGAAGCCTTCTGGTGCCGCCAAGCATACCAGAGGGCTTTTATATTACCCTGCTTTTCTAACGTCCTGCATCGCCTTCCTGACGCTCACTGTCATGTCATTACTCCTTGATAAATTGTTCTGCTTTGAATCTGTCACCCATGTCCATAAAGTATCCGTACAAAAATTCTTTTTGTCTTTTGGTCAAACTTTTCATATTTGTCACGATATACCCTCCGCATCCTGTGGGGTTATGAATCAAGCAGTATCCTTTTACTTCCGATAAAAAATCGCGCATCAAATGTCCGATTTCGTTATCTCCATTTTCTTTTACCCATTTCCAGTATTCATCGACAAAGCCTTTTCTTTCGCATATCATTTCCGCTGACTCTTCATGCGTTCCGAATGGTGATTCTGTAAAGGTTCCTTCAGGCGATAGCCACCCGAATTCCTTATGTTGTACTTTGCTTTCCCTCTGCTTGCTTTGATCTTCTCCTTGCCCCGGCATTATTCCAGCATTAAAGTCTGCAAGATGTTTTCTGAATTTCTCCATGTCGATTTCCCGTTTAACAATTTCTTCGTAATTCAACGGTTTCCCTTCTTCTCCATCTTTCAGAAGTAGCATTCGACATGTTCCCCATTCCATTTCAGAAAATCCCAACCCATAACATTCCATCACATAATACATGCCTATCTTCAGATCTGGTTTTTGTTTCACTTCTATTGCATCAATAAAATTTTTGTTTCCCAATGCATTCCATACAATGTGAAAATAATATGCAAACCCTTTTTCAAATGACTGACACTTTCCTGCTTCATCAAGTACAATACAAGTGTCACACTTCCCGTCATAAACATGATGTTTGCATGATTTGTTATTGCATTCGATTTTTCTTTTTCCCATTCTTAAATCCTTTCTATGTACCGCCTTCCGGCATAATCAAATCTGCGCCCATCCAGCGCAGTCATATATATCACCACATCCCTTCCGGCAACATCTGACGCTGCGTTGATGCTTTTCACATTAAAAAGCACCTGAAAACCTGTTGAACATCCGCATAGAATTCTGGCAGTCTATGCCCGCCGCTATTTTTCCACAGTGTTCATCGGACGGCTATCAGCTTGCCATCGTCAGCGATCACGTTGCCATCGTGATCGGACGGGGCTTGTGCCCCGTTTCGGCTTTACTCCCCGTTGAACATTTCTTTCAGAAGATCTTCGATGCCTGCTGCCACTTCCTGCCCCGCTTCCGCAAGCTGCTTGATCAGATCTTTCTGTTTTTCCATTTCTTCCTGTGTCGGAATCTCTACTGCCTTGCTATCCTGTTCCATTCCCTTAAAGATTGCATATATCACCAGCATACAATCTTCTTTCGTTTTGAACTCCGCGATCTCCTCTGCACATCCGTCAAACACCTGAATCGTATGTCTGATATTTTCAGTTTTTCTTTGCTTGTAGTCTTTTGATTCTTCGTATCCGATTCCTTCTATGTGACCGGACATGTTATAAATCCGTGTTTTGTCCTGCGATAAAATGTACATTTCTTCACCTTCTTAATAGTTATAATCAATATTTTCATCTGCTTCTGTGTAATATTCCCCGTCATAGCCTTTTGCCATCAGCTGATCGTAGCAGTCCCAGCAGACCAGCCTGAACGGAATCCCATTGCAATCCCGTGTGAACTGCATGTCACTTCGTTGCACCGTATGCCCGCACACGGGACATGTCCGGATGTCAGTCGATCTTTTCTTTGTCACTGTCGTTCCTCCTCTCTGTTCTCTTTCATCAGCCAGATAGTTTCATCATCGTTGCAAATTCCGAAGTATTCATCTGTCCGTGTAAAGTTGAATTCAATTCCGTAAAACTGTCTGATTGCTAACTTGAAAACTTCCCATCTGTCCTGACAGCTTTTACAGGTACAATCCCAGTATCCGAAGCCCAGTCCCTGATTCGGATCGCCAATTCCCGGCGTCGCTTTTCTTCTTTCTTCCAGTGCCTGATCCCACGCCTTGATCGTTTCTTCCAGTTCTCCGCCCATTTCTGTCATCATAAATTTTTTAATATTCAGCTTCATATTCTTCCGCCTTTCATATGTACTTCCCCGATCCTTTTCGGGGAATAAATTATATTGCCTTCTGTGCCATGTCTGCGCTGTACTGCTTCCGGTTTCCGTTTTCTGCGCCACCTCTTTTCAGTTCGTGGTAGATGGTGGCTCTGTGAACGTCCATTGCTTCCGCGATCTCTTCTGCACGCTTTCCCTGCTTGCACATCGCTTCAATGGCTTTCCGGTCTTCATAATTCAATCTTTTATATTTCCTTGCCACGTTCTCATTCTCCTTTCCTTTGTAAATAAAAAATGCGGTAAGAGTTTTTACGCTCTACCGCATCCTGCTTTTTGTGTAAAAAAAATAAATGCGGCAGAGGTTTAATACCTCTTGTCGCATTTAATTTTAAAACTTATATTTTTTTTACATTAATTTTATTCTACTATGATAGATATGGAATCGAACAAGAGATATACTGTAGTGCTAATGGCTTTACAGCCTTTAGATCCATTAGAAAAGGGGCTGTGAAATAACAGTCATCTACGCAAAAAGAGGACTTTTCGTTCATTTTAAAAGAAAAGTCCTTTTTAAAATTTCATATTCAAATCTTAAGACACATTCTTATAATTCCTAAAATCAGCAAATGTACTGGATAAAAAAGATAATTAAACCACTTATTCTGTTTTCCACGTTCTCCATTATAAGTAAGTGTCAGGCCAAATCCAAGCAAAGCCCATGGTTCTTTGAACATGGAAAGATAGGAAAATGGAATCGCAAGTGCCTGTCGGTCATGAAAAATATAATAGAAATATCCAATCAGCACCGCATGGTGTTCATAATCTAATCCCAGATTCATTGCAGCAAAGCACAATACTGCCACAATGAGAAATGATACGAAATACCATAAAGCTTTCGGCAATGCTGCCATCTTTTCCTTGAGTACATCAATCAGCCAGATCATGGCAAGCACCAAGGCTAACGTAAACATAATATTGTTCCAGTTGACTTCAAAAAATGTAGCTGTTGTACACATATCAAAAGGAATTTCTGATATTACTCCAAATACAAGAAGTGTAATTAAATACTTCCATTTATTTTTTGTGTGGAAATAGCCTTCCACGAGAAGGAAGATGAATATTGGAAATGCGATTCTTCCTAAAATATCAAAAAAGTCACTCAACCGATTCAATGCTCCTCCATCCAACTTCGGATAGATTAACGCTTTGTTTGTGTGATCGATAAGCATAGATAGAAAAGCAATGTATTTAAGCTGCGCCCCTGAAAATATTTTTATTCTTTCTTTTATATTGTTCATAAAAAATAGTCCTTTTTTTAATTTCTTCAATTACATTCACTTATTGGGTCATCTTTACCCACCCCACTGGATATGGCGAAAAGGAACCGTTGAATAGTAGGAAGCTAAGATTGTGATAACTCTATATTACTATAGTTGTTTTGAAAAAACTATATAAAAGAAGAGTTTATGAAGCATAAAGCTTTAAAGAAAATCGAAGGAGGAAAGTCCACTCAAAGAGTGAATATACAAAAACAAAAGATTAAGGTGCAGAAACTTCATCTGGAATTGTTGGAGAAATTGCAGTAGCATACAGGTTACTGTTCACTCCCGTGTCAATCACTTCGCTGATTGACACGGAGGATGCATGTTTTGGCTTGAATGCATCTCGCCCCATCGCCAAAGGCGATTTAAAATGGCGAGATGCGTTGCTGGTCGCACATCGTGTGAACAGTAACGCATACAGCGAAAACAGAGGCTGAAATGAAGAGCTGGATGCAAATGAAAGATATATTTTTTATCAGATCATCCAGAAATTATCTGTGCAGACAATCTTTCTGTATGTCTCAAACTTGAACCACTTATTATGGAACTCTGACTTATTATCAGTTGATTTAAACTCATCCAGGAACTGCTGGTAATCGGCATTGCTGCGGATTTCGAGGGCAAATCCTCTCTCATCCACAACAGGAAGTCCCATAAAGGCATACTTGTCTAACGGAATAATATCCAGTACCTTCTTATCACGGATCAGAACAGCCGCATTATCCTCCAGAGAAACAATATCAAAATAGCCCGGATACTCAAAGCTGTCACCCTCAACAGGCACAGTATCCCCTACATGATAAGTCTTAACCTCTTTATCCGCCTTGGAAAGCAGCGCATTTTCAAGATTGAAATAAAACTCCTCAAAAACATAACCGCCAACCTTCACATCATCCTTCTGGAAGTATGGCTTCTCACCCTCAGTATCCACAGACTCCACAACACCACAGGCCGAAGTCATATGGCTTACACGGTCGATCAGGATCAGCTCACCAAGAGTCTTATTCTTCTTAAACTCATCCAGAACAACTTTATCAGAAAGACCGATCTTGCAAAGAGCGATCTCATTCTTCTCGATAGAATCCACAGACACATGCTCACCAGTGTTAACATCCGTCTTAAACTCAATGCTCTTGATCACACCCGCGATTTTCTTGGTACCAAGCTTCACAAGATACTCCTTGCCCACTTCAAGCCTAGAATCATCCATCCATAGAAGAGTAGCATCAAAGCCCTTTGCAACAGGGATCTCATTATTATTGGTAAGAACACATCCACGGCTTACATCAACCTCTTTATCCAGCTGGATCGTAACAGCCTGGCCTGCAACAGCCTCCTCACGGTTGTCACTGCCCACCAGAATCGTCTTAACAGCCGCTGTCTCGTTGCTTGGGAGCGTTGTGATGATATCGCCTACATGAACCCGTCCACTCTCGATCTGGCCCTGGAAACCGCGAAATTCATGGTTTGGACGAGAAACACGCTGAACAGGCAGATAAAACTCACTGACATTCTCAGCCTCTGAAACATCCACAGTCTCAAGATGCTCCAGAAGAGCTTTACCCGTATACCAGGGCATATTCGGAGACTTCTTCGTTACGTTATCACCCTCTGTAGCACTGACAGGAATGATCACAACATCCTGAAGCCCCAGAGTCTCAGAAAGCTCATTAATATCTTTTACGATCTCATTAAAACGGCTCTCACTGTAATCAACAAGATCCATCTTGTTAACAGCAAAGACGAAATGATGAATACCCATCAGAGCGCAGATACGTGCATGACGCCTTGTCTGAACCAGAACCCCCTGCTTCGCATCCACAAGAATAATGGAAAGCTGAGCAAAGGAAGCTCCAACAGCCATGTTTCTTGTATACTCTTCATGACCAGGAGTATCTGCAACGATAAAGCTTCTCTTATCCGTTGTAAAATAGCGATAGGCAACATCAATGGTAATACCCTGCTCACGCTCTGCCATCAGGCCATCCAGAAGAAGAGAATAGTCGATAGCACCTCCTCTGGAACCTACCTTACTGTCCAGAAGAAGGGCTTTTTCCTGGTCTGCATATAAAAGCTTGGAATCATAAAGAATATGACCGATCAGTGTGGATTTTCCGTCATCCACACTTCCGCATGTGATAAATTTCAGTAATCCGCTCATCCTAGAAGTACCCCTCTCTCTTTCTTTTTTCCATGCTGGCAGCTCCGCCGTCGGAATCGATAACACGTGTAGTTCTCTCAGATTCCACAGAGCTTAAAGTCTCGTCAATGATCTCATCCAGCGTCTCCGCTTCAGATTCGATACCACCTGTCAGTGGATAGCATCCGAGTGTACGGAAACGTACCTTTTTCATCTGCGGCTCCTCACCCGGGTTCAGGCGCATCCTGTCGTCATCCACCATGATAATATTTCCGTCTCTGTATACAATCGGACGCTCTTTTGCAAAATAAAGAGGAACGATCGGGATATTTTCTCTCTTAATGTACTGCCAGATATCAGTCTCAGTCCAGTTGGAGATTGGGAAAACACGGATGCTTTCGCCTTTATTGATCTCAGTATTATAAAGCTTCCACATCTCCGGACGCTGATTCTTCGGATCCCAGGCCTGCTCTGCGTTACGGAAAGAGAAGATACGCTCTTTTGCACGGCTTTTCTCCTCGTCACGACGACCGCCGCCAAAAGCAGCTGTGAAACCATATTTCTTAAGAGCCTGCTTCAGTGCTTGCGTTTTCATGATATCTGTGTATGCGGAACCACTGTCAAAAGGATTGATTCCCTGCTTCACACCATCCTGATTAATGTACTCAAGCATTTCGATTCCCAGATCCTTCGCGGTTTTGTCACGGAACTCTATCATCTCTTTAAATTTCCATGTTGTGTTTACGTGAAGAAACGGGAATGGCGGTTTCTCCGGGTAAAAAGCTTTCATTGCAAGATGAAGCATTACAGAACTGTCTTTTCCTATAGAATAAAGCATTACCGGCTTCTCGCACTCTGCTGCAACTTCACGGATGATATAAATTGCCTCTGCTTCCAGCTCATCCAAATGTGATAATCCACTCATATCTGATCTCATCCTCCTGTTCCGGCCGCCAGAACCGGCAGCACTTATCTTCTGATCTAATATTTATTCGAATTCCGTCGATCCACATCGATCACGGATGTAGAACCGTCCGTTTTTGTAATGATCCAGTGAAGGATATCCCCTTCGCTTTTTACATTCATGATACTTCCGTTCCCGCCGATATCCGCACCAAGGAAAAAGTCGATGGCACCGGCTTTACATTCCTTTACACAGGAAACGCAGCCCCAGCAGTTTTTCGGATATTTCATCACGGCTTTTTTGTCTTCCATGACGATCAGGGTTCCCGGACATACTTCACTGCATTTTCTGCAGCCAACACATTTTGTCTGATCAATTCGTATGCTCATATGTGTCCTCCTTTACAATATCGCGGAAAATCATCCTGATCTCACCATTTTCCAGTTTCGAATTTACATATTTATAAAATTTCTCATCTGTTTCCGGATGATCCAGATTTTCGTTGAAAGAATGCCATCTTGTCTCTTTGCGGTTTTTCAGATGAGCGATCAGTGAACGGCACACAATGAGACGCTCACGAAGTTCATATGCAAACATCAGCTCATGCATATCTGTTGCCGCTGTTTTTTCGGCAAGAGCCTGAAGCTGAAGGATTTTTTCATCTGCAAGAGCAAGCTGTTTCTCATTAAACTGATAATTGGAAGCAATTCCTCCTGCATACTCATCCATGACTTTCTGCATGGCCTCTTCCAGCTCCTCCACGGAAAATGCCGGTGCATCTTCATTGCGGAACTTTTCGTACTGAGAAAGAATCTCCTCTTCCTGAACCTTGATTTCTGTCTCAGTCTGAACATCTGCTTCCCTCAGCGTTCCGGCCTTAAACTGTTTCACCATATCCAGTGCTGCAAGCTTTCCTTCTGCAAGAGCTCCTGTCACATATTTCTGTGGACATCCTCCTGCAACATCACCTGCTGCATACAGCCCCTTTACCGTGGTTTCACGGCCTGTATTTACCCAGTAGCCACTGGCTGTATGACCGCCTACGATATATGGCTCTGTTCCCTGGATCTCAACATCCTGCTCGCTGGGGTTCTTTCCGCTTTCGATCCATTTCAGAGTCTGGCTCGGCGCCATGTTGAGATAAGCCTTCAGAAGATCTTCATCCTGTTCCTTCGTGATCCCTGTAGTCTTCAGGTAACACGGTCCGTGACCAAGCTGATTTTCCCGGACTGTTCCGTAAACTCTCTCGCTTGTGGTCAGTCCGTATTTTGTCTCATAAATCTCGCCTGCTACATTGATCTGTTTTGCGCCAACACCCTGTGCGATGGTTCCCGTAGGAGCAATGGTATCCTTGCAGCGAAGTGCGATAAAACGCATCTCAAAGGACGTCATCTCCGCACCTGCCAGAATTCCCATTGCATATCCGGCGCCTGTGTTAAACGGCGGATACCACATCTTATGTCTGGAAAATCCCGGATTGTTCGGTTTATAAAGTCCGGCCGCTCCGCCTGTTGCAACAAGAACTGCTTTTGCCCGGATAATGTATACAGTTTCTTCCATAATAGAGAAACCAACTGCTCCGTAAACCTGTCCGTCTTTTACAAGAAGGTCTGTGATATTTACATAATTCAGAACGTCTACGTTCTCAGCTTTATGAACTGCATCAGCAAGAAGTGGTTTAAAATTTTCGCCGTTGATCTTGATGTTACGGTTTCCTCTGGCTACATAATCGCCATTTTCATCCTTCAGGATCACAAGCCCAAGCTTTTCCATCTTTGCGGTAACTTCGTTGAAATTCTCCGCTGCTGTAAGAAGAAGGTCCTGCCTTACGATCCCGGCGGCATCCTTTGTGGCATAATCTACATAGTCCTGAGGCTTGCGGCCTTTTACAATGTAGGCATTGATGGCATTAACACCGGCTGCCAGACAACCGCTTCGTTTAATATTTGCTTTTTCTGCGATCAGTACCCTGCCGGCTTTCTGTTCTGAGAGAACCAGCGCCGCATAGCAGCCTGCGGTACCTCCGCCTATGATCAGCACATCTGTTGTAATTTCCTTTATGTTTAATCTGTTTTTCATACTCATCATTCTGTTATCTGAATCTCATGTACAGTTACATTTTTTTCTTTATTTACGCCAAAGGCCTTCAACACCGGATTTTCTGCATCCATAAGGGAGAGGATCAGATATTCAATGTTCGGGTCAAATGCAAGTCGTTTATCTTCTTCGGAAGGCCTTGACGGAGACTCCGGATGAGAATGAAAGTTTCCGATCATCTGATATCCGTTGTGACGGATATCTTTGATCGCGCTCAGCTGTTCCTTCGGGTCCATGGAAAAGTGTTCGTTGCTTTCATCAATATTTGTCAGCAGATACACCTTCTCGATGGTTTTTACATCGCCCTCAATGGTCCCGCCCAGAAGGCCGCAGGACTCATTGGGAAGTCCTTTTCTGCAGTGGTCTAATATTTTCTCATAATCTTCTTTTTTTAATTTCAGCATTTCTTCGCAGCCTCCAATGGGTTTCTATACTTAATTTTTAGTGTTTCAATTCACACACAGCCTGCTCATAATCGATCAGTTCTGTGATCGTCGGATCATCGCCGCATACCGGACAGTGATGGTTCTTCGGAAGCTTCACAGTACGGAAGGTCATCTTCAGTGCATCGTAGGTGAGAAGTCTTCCTGTAAGGAGATCGCCCTGTCCGATGATATACTTGATAGCTTCCATTGCCTGAAGGCTTCCGATCACTCCGCCCATAGCTCCGATCACGCCAGCCTGCTTACAGGTCGGTACGGCATCCTTTGGCGGCGGGCTCTGAAATGCACATCTGTAGCATGGGCCCTGTCCTGGAACGTAAGTCATCAGCTGTCCCTGGAAACGGATGATCCCTGCATGTGAAAACGGCTTCTCAGCCATTACACAGGCATCATTGATCAGGAATTTTGCTGGAAAGTTGTCCGTTCCGTCCAGAATGAAATCGTAATCTTTGATCAGATCCATGATGTTGCTGGAATCTACAAAGGTATGATATGTATTTACGGTAACGTCCGGGTTGATGGCCTTCATTGTCTCAGCCGCGGACTCTACCTTCAGTTTGCCGACATCTGCAGTCGTGTGAATGACCTGTCTCTGAAGATTGGAAAGATCTACCTCATCTGCATCTACGATTCCGATAGTTCCCACACCTGCTGCTGCAAGATAAAGGGCTGCCGGTGCTCCAAGTCCACCGGCTCCGATGATCAGAACCTTTGCATTCAGAAGCTTTTTCTGGCCTTTTACTCCGACCTCTTTCAGGATGATGTGGCGGGAGTAACGCTCAAGCTGCTCATTTGTAAAAGCCATTATCTTGCGCCTCCTCCCATGTAGTACAGGAACTCAACAACATCGCCGTCCTTTACCTCTGTCTCCGGAACGTCTGCCTTGCTGATGAATTCATCGTTGATAGTTACGGTTACATACTCAGGACTTTCAATATCCTCTTTCTCAATAAGCTCTGTAAGCTTCAGCCCATCTTCGTACTCTTTTTTATTTCCTGCAACTGTGATTGTCATTTCTCTGTTCTCCTATTCTTCAACTTTTCTTACGATCAGTGTATACGTTCCGTCTTCGTTGTCCTCGAGCTTCAGGATCTGATGTCCTTCTTCCTTCACACTTCTCGGCACATTCTGTACCGGCTCGCCATCGTTCATTTTGATCGCCAGGATCTGTCCGTCATCCAGCTCTTCAAGTGCTACCTTTGCTTTTACAAAGGTTACCGGGCAGACCACATCGGTAATATCTACTGTATCATCAATCTTAATATCAGCCATTGTATGCTCCTTTCAAAACTTCCTGAAGTTTCTCAGCACCTACCCGGTCGATGGTAAATTTAAAACGTTCTCCCGGATTTGCATGATCATCAAAGAACTGGATTGCTGCATCTGTCACTCTGAAAAGCTGCTCCTCAGAGGTGATCAGCGGAAGGAATTCCTGTCCCTTGCTGATGTGATTTCCAAACGTTCCGCCAAAAGAAACGATATATGCTTCGTTTACATCCCATGCATCTACAGGACAGGATTTTGCACATCTGCCGCAGTAGTTACATTTCTCTGTGTCGATCACCAGCTTGTCATCCTCAAAGGAGATAGCGTTTTCTCTGCAGGCCTTTTCGCAGACACCACAGTGGATACATGCGTCTTCTTTCCAGCTGACCTGGGCTGCTCCCTTGATTCCTACATCATTCTCCTCTGCCTTCAGACAGTTGTTCTGACATCCGGTAACACCGAATTTGAATTTATGAGGAAGCTCTCTTCCGAAATATCTCTCATTTAATTTCACCGCAATGTCATAGCTGTTGATATTTCCGCTTGGACAGACAGCGTTGCCCTGGCAGGCTGTAACTGTACGGACTCTCGGTCCGCAGACACCGGGCTTGCATCCGCCTTTTGCAAGATCATCCTTTACATCATCAATATCATCTAATTTAATGAAAGGAATCTCAACTCCCTGTCTGGAAGTAAGATGAACATATCCGTCACCATATTTCTCAGCTACCTCAGCAATCTTCTTAAGGTTTTCTGCTGTAAGGGTTCCGCCTACACAGGCAAGACGAAGGGAAAAGTTATTTTTCTGCTTCTGTCTCATGAAACCACCTTTTTTTAATGTAGCGTAATCTACTTTTGCCATAGCGAACTCTCCATTTCTCTGCTCATGCAGTTTTATCTGTTATTTTCTATCGCCTGTCTGAAATCTTCCTTCAGATCTTCAATGTCTTCGATTCCCACGCTGATCCGGATCAGATCCTCGAATACTCCGGACTGCAGCTTCTCCTCGTCGGAAATGTGTGCCGCGATGGTGGATTCCGGATGGATCACCAGTGTCTTCGTGTCTCCGATGTTGGAAATGATCAGCGGGATCTTCAGGGAATTGATAATGGAAAAAGCCTTCTCCTTGCTTCCCGTTCTCACGGTTACGATGGCACCGAAGCCATTCTTAAACTGTTTTTTCGCAAGTTCATGATAAGGGTTCTCCTCAAGTCCCGGATAATTTACCTGAATGTCACCACCCAGGCTCTGTAAAAACTTCGCAAGCTCCAGTGCATTGTCACACTGTCTCTGCATTCGAAGTCCCAGGGTTTCCAGTCCCAGATTATTAAGGAAAGCATTCTGTGGAGCAAGACATGCGCCTGTATTTCTGAAAAGTCCGTTCCGAAGTTTGGCGATGTATGCAAATGGTCCGAATTTCCGGTACGGGGCAAGTCCCGGATATCGGTAAGGGTCCCATTTCAGACCCTTACCACAGACAAGAATGCCGCTGATGGCATCACTGCTTCCATTGATATACTTGGAAGAGGAGTGAACCACAATGTCAGCTCCAAGCTTCAGTGGCTGGATCAGATACGGTGTTGCCACGGTGTTGTCTACGATCAACGGTACGTCATACTTATGTGCCACTTCTGCAACTGCCTGGATATCGGTAACGTCCAGCTTGGGATTTCCGATGGTCTCCGCGAAAACAAGTCTCGTCTTCTCGGTGATCTCTGCCTCAAAGGCTTCCGGCTTATTCTCTTTCACATATTTTACGGAAATCCCGAAAGGCTTCAGATCATCGAACAGTTCCACAGTTCCGCCGTACAGTCCGCAGGCTGCTACGATCTCATCTCCGGCCTGAAGAATGTTCAGAAACGCATTGGTCAGTGCTGCCATTCCGGATGCACAGGCCACACTGCCGATTCCATCCTCCAGCATAGTCACTCTCTTCTCAAAGGACTCCACCGTAGGATTGTTGATCCTTGTATAGGAGAAGCCCATTTTTTTATTGTCAAAAATTTTCTCCAGGTCTTCCGCGCTCTCATGTCGGAATGCGCTGCTCTGATAAATCGGAACCTGTGTGGCCCCCTGTGGGTACTTCTCATTCGTACCATGGAGCAGCCCTGTATTAAAGCCGTATTCGTTCATAGCCTCTTCCCTTTCTTTTGTTGACACTTATATTAACCTACTATTCATAGTATGTCAATAGGAAAATGGGATTAAATGTATTTTTTTGTGTACACAACTATACAGCAGCATGGTACAATTATAGCAGTTACAGGAATTACAACCCCAAAAGAAAGATGCTCGCAGACATACAAACCTACATTAAGAGCAGGAGGTGATCCCTATCAATATAAATCCGAAGCTCCGAACTATTTTTCACTCTTTATTCAGCCCTACCTTGGATTTCCGCGTCCGGCTGTTCAACATCCTCGCCTTGGGAGGCACTGTGATCAGCCTGATCATGGCCTTTCTCAGTCTCGGGACCGGTTCCTGGGGAAATGTACTGATCAACATTGCACTGGTTGCAGTCTCCGGAGGACTTTTTCTTTATTCCTATTACAGTGGAAAATATCAGCGCTGCTACCTGATCACCATTGTCGTGATCTTTCTCATCGTTTTTCCGGTGATGTTTTTTACCAGTGGCGGATATCATGGCGGTATGCCGGCCTTCTTCGTGTTTGCCATTATTTTTACCGTGCTGATGCTGGAAAAAAGACGGGCTCTAATTGTTTCTCTGCTGGAGATTGTCCTGTATATAGGACTGTGTCTGGTTGCGTACCATTTTCCGGACACAGTAACTCCCTTTTCCACGGAAGCTGACCGGCTGGCAGACATTCTTCTGGCGTTTGTCTCTGTAAGTATTGTCTGCGGCAGTGTTCTCTATTTTCATCTGAAGGAATACAATCAGCAGCAGCTCCTTCTGGAGAAACAGAACCTGCGGCTGCGCTCCCTTGATAATGCCAAGTCCACCTTCCTGACCACCGTTGCCCACGAGATCAAAAATCCTCTGAGCTCCATCTCCCTCCACGCACGGGACACATCCGAGCTCCTTGGGGAAAAGCCTCTGGATTTCTCTCTTATGCAGGAAAATCTCCGCACCATCGAACAATCGGTAATGCGGATTGACCGGATCGTGCTGGATCTTATGGATACCGTTTCCATTGAGCAGGGACGGCTGGCCCTTTCCCTTGTCCCATCAGATTTAGGAGCACTTTTACATTCTGTGGAAAAAGATTTCAGCAGTCATCCAAATCCCGGGAATAACCAGCTGGTCCTTACGATACAGCCCGGCCTCCCGGAAATCTCTGCAGACCCGGAACGGCTGATCCAGGTTATCACCAATCTGATCTCCAATGCAGAGCGTCACACTCAAAACGGAACCATCACCATTTCCCTTACAGGCGAACCGGGCTGGCAGACCATCTGCGTCTCCGACACCGGAACCGGCATGTCAGAAGAAATGCGAAAAAACGCACTCAAGGGTTATGTTTCTGCAGATAAAGATTACTGGCGGCACGGCATAGGTCTCTATGTATGTCATCAGATCATCACTGCCCATGGTGGCAAAATATGGCTGAAAAGTAAAGAAGGCGAGGGAACTCAGGTGTTCTTCTCACTTCCGGAGGAGGAATCATAAATGAATGAAAAAAAATCGCTTATCCTTATGGTCGAGGATGAAGAACATGTGCTGAATACCAACTGCCGGATGCTGCGGCGCCGTGGCTACGATGTCCTTACTGCACAGACAGCCGCCGAAGCCTGCCATCAGCTTGAAGAACATCTACCGGATCTTCTCATCCTGGACATTATGCTTCCGGACGGAAACGGCCTGGATATCTGCCGCCACTTCCGAGAAAAAACCATGAACCCAGTTCTTTTCCTCACAGGAAAAAGTGATATCCGTGATAAAGTAGAAGGGCTTCAGCAAGGAGGCGACTATTATCTCACCAAGCCTTATAATTTCGATGAATTTCTGGCCGTGATCCAGATGCTTCTGGAACGCCAGAAACGAATGGAAGAAAAAATAAAAGAAAAATTTCAGTCCTCCCGCCAGATCACCATCGGAAGCCTGCGGCTGGATCTTTCAGACGGCCATGCATATCTCAATAATGCTGACATAGGCCTTACCCGGATTGAATTCTCCCTGCTGCGTCTCCTTGCCGAAAACCAGGAAAAGATTTTTTCTGCAAAGGAGCTCTACGAAGCGGTATGGGGCAGCTGTGCAGGTACGGATACCAGCACGGTACGGCGACATATCTTTAACCTGCGGGTCAAGATCGGTGCCGAGGATACCGATGAATATGACATTGTCTCGGTTTATGGGAAAGGATATCTTTTTACCTGCCGGTAAATGTCTCTTTTTCTTCACATTTCCGGATATCAGGATCTGTCTGTTACAATATACTTAACAAACAGATCCTTTTTATTTTGTAAAAATTTATGATCCGTAGACAGTAACTGAACAACTGCTGCGCAATTTATCAGGAGGTGCCTATGCATAAAAAAATCTTATTTCTTTTAACAGGTGCGATCGCTCTTTCTATATCTGCAGTCCCGGTTCTCGCTTCTGACCCGCCAACCGATGACGGTCAGTACATCTGGCAGGATGAAAACGGAGATTACTGGTACCGCAATGGTTCTGAGGATGAATATATCGGCGAAGGTAATTACGCCCCTGATCCGGATTCCGGCGAACTGATGGAAGGCAACGATGCCGGTTGGACCGAACAGGACGGTTTTTTTGAACCTCATTATTATTATGAGGACGGCAGTGTGTGGCTGGAGGATGCCACCGGAACCACATATATTGGCTCCAGAGATAAATATTATATTGATGACTATGGTAATCTTCAGGAATATTCCGATTCAGAAGCTGATTCCTCCTCCGGAGATTCTTCAGAAGGATCCTCCGATACCAGTGGAAACTCCTCCTCGCAGAATTCCGATTCTTCATCCTCCAGTTCCTCTTCCGATACAGACACAGAAGAATCCTCTGAATCGGAAAAGCATGGCGAGCTTCATATGCGGGTTGGATTTCCTGCCGATGATACGATCAGAGAATCCATGCCCGAAAAAGAAGGTTATTTCGAACAGCGTTCCGTAAATGGCGGAAAAAGCACTGCTTTTGTTTTAAAAGTGCCAAACTCTTCTCTGGAGGATTCTTCCCTGAAGGGTTTTCTGGCAGAATACTATCCGGTAAAGGGTGAGATCATCACCAAAAAGGACCTTACCTTTGAATCTTATCCTGCTACAAAATATCAATACTTAACCGCAGTCAACGAAGAAGAAAAAAATGTGGATGCTCTTGTATGCCAGACTGACGATTATACATTTGGTCTCTTTATCCTGACTCCGTCAGACACCTATGATAAAGCAGCCGAAAAGGAAGCCACCGAGCTGATCAAATCCATAGATTTCGTTTACGCAGAGCGTGTGGATATGGCCATGACAGATTACTTCCAGGTCCTCACTCCGGAGCGCTGGAAATATCTCTGCCGTTATGAAACGACCGAAACCGAAAATGGTGGATATAAACTGACTTATTACAATGAGGATGTTCCTGTGCTGACACTGGAAGCCAGATATTACGATGGTGAAGACCAGCCTCTGGACAGTGTATGGCAGGGCTATCTCGGCCGCATCGAGACAGTCGATGGCAAAAAATACGATCTTCTGTCCACCATCAGCCAGTACTCCGAGGATGCCTCTGATGAATGGAAGGAAATGTATGACACTTATCTGGATGTCATAAACGGGATCCGTATGATGGATGGTTGTTCTCTTACCGAAGGAAGCCATACCTGATCCCCTTGTGATTCACATTGCCCCCTCTGCCGTTATTTTGCAGACCGGAAGATCCATAGCTGTATCTCCGGTCGCAAAAGGCACATCATATTTACACAAAAGAAGCTGCAGAACTTGAGTCTTCATTGTTCTGCAGCTCCTTTGTGTTGTTCTATCCGATCATATCTTCTACCGGTTATCCTTCATAAATCTGATCAAAAATCCCTCCATCTGAAAAATGTGTTTCCTGTGCCTTTTTCCATCCGCCGAAATCATCAATGGTGACAAGATTGATATCCAGGTCAAACACATCGGAGTATTCCTTCAGAATATCCTGGTTTGACGGACGGTAATAATTATCACCTGCGATCCGCTGTGCTTCATCGGAATAGAGATAATTCAGATATTCCTCTGCCACATCTCTGGTGCCTCTTTTGTCTACGACTTTATCGACTACCGCTACTGACGGCTGTGCAAGAATACTGATGCTTGGTGTTACGATCTCGTAGTCGTCCGGATAATCTTTTACGGAAAGATAGGCTTCATTTTCCCAGGCGATCAGTACATCTCCCTGTCCGTTTTCTACAAATGAAGTTGTTGCACCTCTGGCTCCGGTATCAAGGACAAGTACGTTTTTATAAAGATCTCCGATGAATTCTTTGATCTTATCTTCGTCTCCGTTATATTTATCTTTTGCATAGGCCCAGGCTGCCAGATAATTCCATCTTGCTCCGCCGGAGGTTTTCGGATTTGGTGTGATCACACCTACATCTTTCTTTACCAGATCATCCCAGTCTTTGATGTTCTTGGGATTTCCTTTTCTTACAAGAAATACAATAGTCGAAGTGTATGGAGAGCTGTCCTCCGGAAATTCATCCACCCATCCGTCATCGATAAGTCCTGCATCCTGGATCGCATCCACATCATACTCAAGTGCCAGTGTTACCACATCTGCTTCCAGTCCGTTGGCAACCTCAAGTGCCTGCTTGCCGGAACCACCATGTGACTGCGTGATCTCCACATCCTGACCTGTTTTTTCTTTCCAGTGTTCCTGGAAAATCTTATTGTACTGTTCGTAAAGCTCTCTGGTCGGATCATAAGATACATTGGTGATGCTGACGCTGTCCGCCGCATAGGTTGTCGCCCCTGTAAGGCTTCCAATTGTTGCTACTGCTGCAAGAGCTGCTACTGCTGATTTCCATCTTCTTTTCATAATACTTACCTCCTGTTTTTTGCCTCGTGTTTTGTTGTTGGGGCTATTATAAACATGAGTAAGTCCATATGAAAACTGTCAGATTGGAAACCGTTTTCAGGAGATTTCCAGCAGCAGCACCGTTAATGCTGATTTTGTAGATTTTTATTCTGATTTTCTTCTGTTATCGGTGTATTTTCCACGATTTTTGCATACGATTCAGTGCCATTGAATACTTTTGTGAAAACGCAATCAGCCTTGTGAATTCAGCTCTTCCAAGAGTTTTTTGCGGTAAGCTTCATCTTTAACAGCTCGTTTCAGGTCTTCTGTGCGATTTCTGTCCAATAAATATTGTGTCAGCTCCATGCCCTGTTCCATTCCCTCATCCAGTAACATCTGACCAATTCTCGTCATCGCAATGACCTCCTTTATTTCATCCAAGTCTGCATTATCCAGAAATTTATCCTATTTGGCAAAAATCTTTCCAGAAAAACTCTTGCGAAACAGTTATCCACACCCGTCCTGAAAAATCATTCTTTCGAGCGGATGGTTTTCCACATATTCCACAGAAGTTATCCCCTGCTGTTTGTACAATCATCTATACGCATGTGTGACATTATCCCGTTTCACAGATATTGTTGATAATATAATTATTATCCATCACATTTATTTTACAGATAGATATAATCATTCATCACCGGCTGCAGACCATGATCTTTCAGTGCATTAAAAACTTCATCCACAGATCTTCCGTCTGAAATCTCAAACTGGTCATCACCTTTATCCTCAATATCATCTACATGGCTTCCAATTCCTGTGCTGACACCTGCGGAGATCTTTGTTGCAGCAATATTCACCAGATTGTCACGGACACGCTCGCACTCTCTGGTGGATACGGTAATACTTGCAAATGGCATAAACAGACGATATGCACAAACTACCTGAAGAAGCTGCGGTTCGTGGACATCTTTCGGATTGATTCGGTCATTGTTGATGATCGGGCGAAGTCTCGGGCAGGAAAAAGCAATCTCTGCGTGTGGATATTTCCTCTGCAAAAGATATGCGTGATATCCTGTTGCAAAAGCATCTTTGCGGAAATCATCCAGTCCCAGAAGAGCTGCAAAACCAACACCTCGCATGCCGCCTTTTAACGCACGTTCCTGTGTATTTAATCTATATGGGAAAATCCTCTTGTGACCTGCCAGATGCAGTGTCTCATACTTATCAGAATTATATGTTTCCTGGAAAACAGTTACATAATCTGCGCCGCATTTGTGAAGATATGCGTACTCATCAGAATTCATCGGATACACTTCAAGGCCGACTACCTTGAAATATTTCCGGGCGATCTCACAGGCCTTTCCGATATATTCCACATTAGACTTGGTTTTGCTCTCTCCGGTAAGGATCAGTATCTCCTGGAGTCCGGTTTCTGCAATAGCTGCCATCTCTTTTTCGATCTCATCTGCATTCAGCTGTGCACGGCGGATTTTGTTATGACAGTTAAATCCGCAGTAAATGCAGTAGTTCTCACAGTAGTTTGCAATATAGATCGGTGTAAACATGCAGATACTGTTTCCAAAATGTTTCCTTGTTTCGATCCGTGCCGCCTGTGCGATTTCTTCCAGAAGTGGAAGTGCTGCTGGCGAAAGCAGGGCTTTAAAATCCTCCGGCGTACGGTTGTCATGAGCAAGTGCCCTCCGTACATCTGCTTCTGTATATTTATCATAATCATATGCATTCATTGCAGAAATAACCTGATCCATTACATCAGATTCTTCCAGCTGCTCCATATCCGGAAGGTATTTCATATGATCGATACGGTTCTTTTTCATATCTTCCAGAATTTCTTCATTTACGATACTTTCATTAAAATGGCCGTCCTGCTGACTGGCCTGTACTGTTTCTTCCATTACTCTTATGTCGCTCCTCTCATATATTGCAGCAATGTTCTGTTTCTCACTGATGAATATCCATAAACTCAATTTCAATTGAAACCAGACAATACCTGCGATTCACTGCACAGGCAGCTCCTGTCCCCCGCTTAGTGTTCTGCGTTCAATCATTCATTTATCAATTTTACTCATGCAGAAATCCTGTCAGCGGTGAAGACGCACTTGCACCTCTTTCCAGAGTTCTTCCCATGCCGGAAAGGTATGCACTTCTTCCTGCCTCAATAGCTTTCTTAAAGGCTTCCGCCATAACACGGACATCTCCTGCTGTTGCGATAGCTGTATTTGCCATAACCGCTGCTGCACCCATTTCCATTGCTTCACATGCCTGTGACGGACGGCCGATTCCAGCGTCTACGATGATCGGAAGGTCGATCTCATCGATGAGGATCTGGATAAATTCTTTTGTGCAGATTCCTTTGTTGGAACCGATCGGAGAGCCAAGTGGCATTACGCAGGCAGCTCCTGCATTTACCAGATCTCTGGCTGCATTCAGATCCGGATACATGTACGGCATGACTACGAAGCCCTCTTTTGCAAGGATTTCGGTTGCTTTGATAGTTTCATAATTATCCGGAAGAAGATATTTGGAATCGTGGATAACTTCAATCTTTACAAAATCTCCGCAGCCAAGTTCGCGGGAAAGTCTTGCAATGCGGACTGCTTCCTGTGCATTTCTGGCCCCTGATGTATTCGGAAGAAGTGTAACATCCTTCGGCACATAGTCCAGAATGTTCGCAAGTCCACCCTCATTTGCACGTCGCAGGGCAAGTGTTACGATCTGAGTTCCTGCTTTTTCAATACATGCTTTTACAAGCTCCAGGGAAAATTTTCCTGAACCAAGGATAAAACGAGAAGTAAACTCATGGCCTCCCAGGATCAGTTTGTCTTCGTTTGTGTTTGCTGTTGTCATTTTTTATGTCCACCTTTCTGTTATTTATCTGCATTGTATTTCAGCTGCAATACTTTCTTCAGCAGCTTCCGCCGCCCATAAACTGCAGGATTTCCACAACGTCTCCGTCCTTCAGCACCGTTGTGTCGTAAGTTTCTCTCTTAATAATCTCTTCGTTCAGCTCTACCACCACCTGCACCGGAACATACTTACATGCCTTCAGATATTCTGTTACTGTCACCGGAGCTTCCAGTGTTCTGCTCTCACCATTTACTGTGATCATGCTCTCTCCTTTCCGGAAATTTCGTCGAATCAGAAAGCATTTCCACTCCCCTCCGATAAAAAAAGAGTTCACAAAGAAATACACCCGCGGTGGTGCACCCCTTCATGAACTCTGTTCACTCTCAAAATTTCCCATGTTTAATTGTAAAGTACTTCTTTGTAAATCCTGATCTTACGTATTCGATCGGACAAAAAACATCCGCATTCAATAAAAAAGGAGATACACCAAGGTATCTCCCGTAAATTCATCCTATACGTTCCTACGTTGGCATTATCCAAATCAGGTATATGGGTCGAAGTTGAAGACTTCCTCTCAGCCTGCCATCACAAGCTCCCCTGTTATTTACATGGTTTAGTATAATGCCGATCCTGTTCCCTGTCAAGAATAATAGATCTTTTATTCCAGACTTATTTGTAAGCAGTGAATCCCAGATCCTTCATTGTCAGGTTTAAATTCTTTTTCAGATAGGCATTTGCAGCCTCCATGGCAGCCCTCATCATGGTGTTGGAAGAATCCTGCAGCTCTGACATGGCTTTTTTTCCGTTTGTATACAGGAAGGTCAGATTCTGTCCTTTGTAAGCAGATGCTTTTGTGGAAGAAGTTACCAGCACAGCGACTCCCTCTGATGCCACAGCGGACTTCACACTGATCGTATCAGATTTCGCACAGTTTCCGATAATATCCAGTCCTGCCTGGACTCCGTCTGAAGGCACTGAGATCAGCATCCCGATATCTATCTTATCTTCTTTTTTCAGATAACCGATCATCAGAGTACTTTCTTCAGTTACTTTGACATTTATAAACTGACTTCCGTCTTCGGTATATCTGCCGTTCTGACTGATGTATTTTTTCAGCTTGGTATGATTCTGCGTCAGTCTGGTGTTGGCCGGTGACGGATTCTTTACAGTAACCCTGCAGATAAATTTTCTGCCGCCAAGGGTTGCTGTGATATTCGCTGTTCCTGTTTTTACTGCGGTGATCTTTCCGGATGAGTTTACACTGACAACCTTTGTGTTGCTGCTTTTCCATGACGGTTTCAGACTGGTACCGTTGATCTTCAGTGTATAAGTTTTTTTCGGTGCCAGTGTCAGGCTGGCCTTGTTCATGGTAAGATAATTCAGACCTGCGATCGCTGTCAGTCCTTTTTTATTATATCCACTCCAGATTGTATTTTTTCCGGATTTCCGGTAGGCTTTTACCGTGTAAGTATAACGTGATCCGGTGTTTACTTTTGTATCGGTAAAAGTAATATTCTTACTTCCCGCAATATTTTTTACCGTTTTCCATCCACTGTTTCCGGTCTTGCGGTATACCCGGTATCCGGCGGCGCCTTTTACCTGTTTCCAGCTGAAAATGATCTTTTTCTTTCCGGAGATCTTAATAGAAGACATGGCCGGCGCTGCTACAGTTACTGCCGCCTGTACTTCTGTTGCGCTGATCAGCTCCGGAACCGCAGCTGGTACCGCCGTTGCAAGCATAAGTCCTGTCAGAATTCCACATAAAGCTTTTTTCCATTTTCCTCTCATACGCTTTTTCCTTTCTACTTTATGGTGTATTTATGATTCCTAACAAATATAGTATACATTATGTAGAACATTTCTGCTATGGTATTTTCGCTAAAGAAAAAAGATGATAATCAGCCGCCAACATCAGGAGGTGCTGGAACTGCCCCACTTTCGGAACCAGAAGAAATCCCAGAAGGTGTGAAAACACAAAAATGCAGTACCAGTGATCCGGAAAGCGGGTGGTTTCGAAAAGGTGAGCATAAACATGTTTTTGCGTATGCGGTAGAAACTGCCTGTGATAAGCATGGCTGGATTCTTGGTTACACAGTACATCCTGGAAATGAACATGACAGCCGCACTTTTAAAACTTTATACGATAAGTTGAATAAATTAAACCCACAAATGATAGTTGCAGATGCAGGGTATAAAACACCGACAATCGCTCATCGATTGCTGGAAGATGGGATTAAGCCGCTGTTCCCGTATAGCTGTCCCAAAACAAAAGATGGATTTTTGAAGAAACACGAATTCGCGTATGATGAGTACTATGATTGTTACATATGTCCAGCATCACAAATATTAACTTATAGCACGACAAACAGAAACGGATATAAAGAGTATAAAAGTTGTGGCGAAAAGTGTGCCGGATGTCAATATCTTTCACAATGTACTGAAAGCAAAGATCATGTAAAGCTGGTTACACGTCATGTGTGAGAAGAATATATGGAGGCAGCGGAGGACATCCGGCATACGATCGGGAACAGACAGATCTATCAATTAAGGAAAGAAACCATAGAGCGGATTTTTGGCTTTTTTAAGAAAAATAAAAAAGGAATTGATTATTAGCGAAAAATGGTGCTGGGCATAAGACCCAACACCAAGTTTGTCTACAGTCTGGGGGGCTGTCGAGAACAGCCCCTTCGTTATATAGAAGTTATTTTAAATTTAATGCTTTAAAGTCATTACCGCTGGGTCTTAAGCTTTCTCTTAGCGCCAGCTCCTGCAGCAGCACCTATTGAAACGAGCATAAGAATCACATATAACTGCACATCTATACTGTCTCCAGTTTTTGGAGAGGACTTCGTTGTTTTATCCGTTGTACTGGTCACCTTTGTTGCGTTAGCTGTCTTTGCTGAAGATGCCTCTGTTTCCTTTTTGTTTACTGTAGAAAGTTTTGCAAGCACTGTGTCTTCCTTTTTTATTTCAGTTTCTGCTTTTGCATCAGTGAACTACTCGGCAACTGAGTTACCAGAGCATCTGAATTAAGGCGGGATACCGC
>OLNJ01000194.1_pt1 | contig 59335 bp, 49 predicted proteins | sample 1672191 | NCBI WGS metagenome assembly OLNJ01 (sample SAMEA3136657, study PRJEB25190) | human gut metagenome | biome: human gut; feature: human-associated habitat; material: faeces | place: Austria | collected 2013
TCAGTCATATGATGGTGTCATCGTAGCATTAAGAATTTTGCCTGTCAATAAAATTTTAAAAATAATTATATATATTTTTTTATTTCATCGCTGATATTGTCGATATCTGTTGGCTCAAATCTCTTAACAATGTTACCTTCTCTGTCGATTAAGAACTTTGTAAAGTTCCACTTAATGTTGCTGTTGTTCTTGTAATCAGGGTCCATTTTCTCAGCTTCTGCAGCGATTGCAACACCAAGAGGTGAGTCATCAAGAGCACCAAATGTTGTGTTCTCTCTGAGCCACTTGAATAATGGATCTGAGTTCTCGCCGTTTACTTCAATCTTTGAGAACTGTGGGAATGTAATTCCGAAACGACCTGTACAGAATGTGTGAATTTCGTTGTCTGTACCAGGAGCCTGTCCTAAGAACTGGTTACATGGGAAGTCTAATATATCGAATCCCTGATCCTTGAATTCATTGTAGATTTCCTGTAAAGGTGCGTACTGAGGTGTAAGACCGCACTCTGTAGCTGTGTTAACAACGAGTAAAAGCTTTCCCTTGTAATCTGCTAATGATACGTCGCTTCCGTCCTGTGCCTTAACTGTAAAATCATAAATATTCATGTTGTTTGTCCTCCTTGAAATTCGGTTGTATTTATTCGTTAAAAATTATATTTCATTTTGTAAAATTGTATTGTATAAAACATATTATAAACAAAAATGATTAATTTGCAATAGGAAATCTTAAAAATATTTGCAAGCGATTCGCTGTACTCGCCTAATCTATCCTTAAAGGAAATGTCCATTTTAATATTGTGTTCTGCCAATTTATCTAAGTTCAGCTTACCTAAACTAACATACCAGTTTTTCCCGATTCCTATGGAAAATGTTGAATTACAGAGCTTCTGTAAATTCTCTCTTCAATCTTTATCAGGAAATATAGAAAGAAATTCCCGATTGATCTGAATTTTTACATCATTTGCAATCTGATGACCGATATTCTGAATATTAAAAGCCATTAAATCATCTTTAATTACCTCTAATGTAACCGTAACAAATGCCCTGTTACTCTCATCAAATTAGCGTTTCGCCTCAAAAACCTGAGCTTTGGAGACCTAGGCAGATTTAATATTTGCCTTGCATATGGCAATGGTTGCAACAATGTAAATTACTGTAATGGCAACCATCAGCCAGTCTGTAATTAATGGCATATTAGTCTCATCTCAAATACTTTTTTCAACTCCTATGCCATATTATATCTGCCATTTTCCATATAGCAGATATACAGCAGCTGTAACACTGTTTTCCCGCTCATATTGTATATGGCACCTAAATTTCCAGCATTTTCTAATGTTCCCGAGGTGATTCGAACACCCGGCCTACCGCTTAGGAGGCGGTCGCTCTATCCAGCTGAGCTACGGAAACCCATAAAATCTGTTCAATTATATAAATAAACAAAATCCTTGTCAAACCAAAAAAATAACAGGCTCACAGGCATTTGCGGAGGAAATTTCTCCACTAAAATGTCCATAAGCCTGTTATAAATTTAAAATTTTAATTATACGTTTTCAACTATTATGCGTTTTCAACTATATGCGTTTGCAGCTGTTACACTTTTACACATATATTTTACATATAACTCTTTATATATCTTTGCGTTTTTACGCCTTCTGAAGCTTATCCTGTCCGCCCATGTATGGTCTTAAAACTTCTGGAATTACGATTGTTCCATCTTCTTGAAGGTTGTTCTCAAGGAAAGCGATAAGCATTCTTGGAGATGCAACAACAGTGTTGTTAAGTGTATGAGCAAAATATCTCTTGTTGTCGTCTGTAACGATCTTAATGTTAAGTCTTCTTGCCTGAGCATCACCAAGGTTAGAACATGAACCAACCTCGAAGTACTTCTTCTGTCTTGGAGACCATGCCTCAACGTCAATTGAACGCTCCTTAAGGTCTGCTAAGTCGCCTGAACAGCACTCAAGAGTTCTTACAGGAATGTCGATGCTTCTGAATAACTCAACTGTGTTATTCCATAACTTATCGAACCACTCCTTGCTGTCTTCCGGCTTACAAACAACGATCATTTCCTGCTTTTCGAACTGGTGAATTCTGTAAACACCTCTCTCTTCGATACCGTGTGAACCCTTTTCCTTTCTGAAGCAAGGTGAGTAGCTTGTAAGTGTAAGTGGAAGCTTTGACTCCTCTGTTGCAGAGTTAATGAACTTACCAATCATTGAATGCTCACTTGTACCGATAAGGTAAAGATCTTCGCCCTCTACCTTGTACATCATTTCATCCATTTCACCAAAGCTCATAACGCCGTTAACTACAGCACTTCTGATCATGAAAGGAGGTACACAGTATGTAAATCCCTTGTTGATCATGAAATCTCTTGCATAGCTGAGGATTGCTGAATGTAATCTTGCAATATCACCCATGAGGTAGTAGAAACCGCTTCCTGCAACCTTTCCTGCTGCATCAAGGTCAATACCGTTAAGGCTTTCCATAATGTCTACATGGTAAGGAATTTCGTACTCAGGAACTGCAGGCTCACCGAACTTCTGTCTTTCAACATTTTCAGTGTCATCCTTACCGATAGGTACAACATCATCGATGATATTAGGGATTGTCATCATGATTTCTTTGATTCTTGCACTGATAACTTCTGTTTCTTCTTCAAGAGCCTTTAATCTGTCCGCGTTCTGCTCAACTTCTGCCTTGAGCTTTTCAGCCTCTTCCTTGTCGCCCTTTGCCATGCATGCACCAATCTGCTTTGACTTCTTATTTCTCTCAGCTCTGAGGTTATCAGCCTCTGTCTGGATGTCTCTAACCTTTACGTCGAGCTCTTTTACTTCATCAACAAGTGGAAGCTTCTCATCCTGAAACTTCTTTTTGATATTTTCCTTTACTAATTCTTCATTTTCACGAATTAACTTAATATCGATCATTTTCCGCTATCCCTTCTTTTGTAAATTATTCTGATTGTATTATTGCAATTATTACTTATTTAACCCGTTAAATAAATCGTATAATCTTTCAAATTCTTTTTTAGACGAATAATCTATTTCGATTTTACCCTTGTTTTCGTCTTTTCTCTTGATAACAACCTTACTTCCAAGTCTTTCCTTAAGCTGGTCTTCCATTTTCTTATACATAAATGTTTCTGACTGGCTGAATTTCGGTTCAACATGCTTTGGATTTTTAAGATCATTTATCTTCTTTTCGATATCTCTTACACTGAGATTCTTTTCAAATGCTTCAGTTGCAAGTTCATACTGCTGTTCTTTACTTTTCGCACCAAGTAAAGCTCTTCCGTGTCCACTGCTGATCTTTCCTTCAGAAATCATATCCATAACTCTCGGATCAAGCTTAAGAAGACGGATTGAGTTGCTGATTGCAGATCTTGACTTTGACACGCGCGTAGCCAGTTCATCCTGCTTTATGTTGTAATCCTTGAGAAGTCCTTCGTATGCAAGGGCTTCTTCAATAGGATTTAAGTCTTCTCTCTGGATATTTTCGATAAGGGCAATTTCAAGCGCCTCTTTATCTGAATAATCCTTGATTACGGCAGGTATTTCCTTTAAGCCTACAAGTTTTGAAGCTCTCCATCTTCTTTCACCGGCAATTATTTTATAAAATTCGCCGTTTTTCTGCACAACGATAGGCTGAATAACTCCTACTTCCTTAATGGACTGTGCAAGTTCTGTAAGAGCATTTTCGTCAAATATTTTTCTTGGCTGTTCTTTATTAGGCTCTATGTCAGTAACCTTGATATATACCTGACCTGTCACTGCAGAAGGCTTTGTGCCTGTTTTTGCAGCTGTTTCTTTTGAACCAGTCTTAGCCTGTGCAGCCTTTGTGCCGGCTTTTGTTGTCTTGGTTGCAGATTTTGTTCCGCCTGTTTTAGCTGAAGAACTTTTTTTAGATGACTCAGGTGTTCCTGTTTCACCGGTTTTTGCCTTTTCTTCTTCCGACGAACCGGGAATAAGATTGCCGAGTCCTCTTCCGAGTCCGCGATTTCCTCTTCTGACAGTACTCATATTTATCTTCCTTCCTGGATTTATTTTTTCTTGTCTAATGCAATTACTTCTTTAGCAAGTGCTTCATATGCAATAGCTCCTGTAGACTTGTCGTCATACATATTTATTGTCATACCAAAGCTTGGTGCTTCTGCAAGTCTTACGTTACGAGGTATTTTTGTCTCAAACACATGCTCATTTAAGTTAGCCTGAACATCCTCAACAACCTGGTTAGATAAGTTTGTTCTTGAGTCATACATTGTAAATACCACACCATCAACCTTTAATTCAGGGTTGAGCTTCTCTCTGATAAGATCAAGTGTCTTTAAGAGCTGTGTAAGCCCCTCAAGCGCAAAATATTCACACTGAACAGGGATAATAACAGAATCAGCAGCAACCATAGCATTAATAGTGAGCATATTTAATGATGGAGGACAGTCAATAATTACATAGTGGTAATTCTTTTTAATCTCATCAATTATGTTCTTTAAAACATATTCTCTTTCTGCTCTGTCTACTAAATCAATTTCCACGCCTGATAAATTCATATTTGCAGGAAGTACATCTAAGTTGTGGTTATACGCCTTAATAAGCACTTCGTCCAAATCGCATTTTCCAATCATAAGATCATAAATGCTGAATGTTAAATTCTCTTTATCAATACCTAATCCTGAAGTTGCATTTCCCTGAGGATCAATATCTATGAGAAGAACCTTCTTTCTGTGGTCTGCAAGACATGCAGCTAAGTTAATGGATGTTGTTGTTTTACCAACACCGCCTTTTTGGTTTGTAACAGCTATAACCTTGCTCATATTACCGTCCTTTCAACTCTGTGAAACATAATGTTTCACAGAGTATTTTACTAAAAATCTATATATTGACAGTTAAATCATTTAATAATGTTTCACGTGAAACATTATAATATATTTTCTACTTTTAGTCTTGCCTTTTATGGATATAAAACTAAATTCCATGTATTATTTTCAAAACTTCATCAATATAAGTTATAAACTGCATAAATTTCCAAAAATCCACATTTTTAACAATCCGATTTACATATAATTTTAATTATTAATAATAAAATTATTAATAATCTGTTTATGGCTGTTATGTTATAATTGTCTATAGTAATTTCTGTCTTAATAAATAAATTGTAAGACAACCCTTGCGTAAAACACTATGAAAGGAAACATATGGCATATGATTTGACGGAATATTTACAGTCATATGCGAACATATGCAGGTGAGACATGAAAAAGTTAAAAGCGACTAAGGTACTGATTAATACTGCTCTTGCCCTTATCGTTGTAAAGGGTGTTAACAACATGGTATTTAAATCAGCAAGAAAGAAAAATCTTACAAGTGATTATGTAAAATATGACTTTACATATAAAAATACAACCATTAACTACATAAAGAAGGGTAAAGGATCTCCTGTTCTTCTTGTTCATGATGTATCAGCATTTTCATCTATTTATGAATGGCATAAGATTATTGATACATTGGCAAGAAAACATACTGTATATGCAGTAGATCTCCCAGGATGCGGACATTCTGAAAAGAATGCAATCACATATACTGTTTATTTATACCAGCTTGTAATTGCTGCATTTATTAAGAGAGTAATCGGCCAGAAGACTGACATCGTTACATCAGGACTTTCTTCTGCAATTGCACTTCAGTTAAAGTATTACGATCCTAAACTTATCAATAAGGTGATACTTTCTGCTCCTACTAAGCCTTCAAGCATCGAAAAACTTCCTAAGTTAACAGATGAATTTATCAAGAATATGATGAATTTCCAGATTACTGGAACAACTCTTTACAATATGTACACTTCAAAAATCGGTGCATATATTAAGGCATGCTCTCAGATTTCAAAGGGCAACAGACAGCTTAAGAGAGATACATACCGTGTATATCATGAAAATGCACATATCGGCGATTCTAAGAATAAATACTTATCTTCCAGCCTTGTAAATGGTTTCATGTTCTCAAGAGAGAAGTATTTAATTCCTGCAATTGATGATATTTACATCATTAACGGTTATGATGAGCCTGACAGAAAGGCTATTGTTGATGAGTTTAAGGAATTAAATAAGACAACTCATGTAATTACAATTAATAATGCCAAGTATCTTCCACATTTAGAGAAGGGTACAACATTTGCAAATGTAGTTTTAAAGATAATGAACGGCCAGATCTAAGTTGTAAAACATTAGTGTATCGGCAATCAGGCATACAACACACAAAAAAGCTTCGCGGGAATCCGCGAAGCTTTTTTAATTTTTCAACTACATAAGTGGTTATACCATTATATGGTTATACCAATAAATCGTCATATCATTAAATCCGAATAAATCTATCTTATCAACCGCTTTATGTAAGTATATTCTGTTTTTATCAAAGTGGATTATTCTTAGGTTCCCCGGCTTTTCTCGGGTACTTCTTCTTAGTTTTCTCAGTCTTCTTTATGCAGATATATTCTCTGTCAAAATCAAGACTTTCCACCTTGCTCTTTATAATCTCATCGATGCTTCCACCAATAGTTGTAATTGCCTTCTTTGAAGACTGAATCTCTTCTTCGTTATTGCCTGTCTTATATGCAATAAAATATCCGCCTGTCTTAACAAATGGAACGCAATATTCTGAAAGAGTATTCATTGCCGCTACGGCTCTTGATACTGCGAAATCAAACTTCTCTCTTAAGTCCGGAGACTGGGCTAAATCCTCACTTCTGCCGTGGATTGCAACGGCATTTGTAATGTCTGCCTCTCTGATTACGGCATTTAAAAAGTCTATTCTCTTTCTAAGAGAATCAATCAAAGTCACCTTAATTTCGCTGTCCACAATGGCGATTGGAACTCCCGGAAATCCTGCTCCCTTACCTACGTCGATAAGCATGCTTCCCGGTAAATCCTTCATTTCTCTTGTGTCTTTAAGCTCTTTATACACCTTAAAAAATGCAATACTGTCTATAAAATGTTTCTCCACAACCTCATCATATTCTGTAATGCCTGTGAGATTCATTACATTATTCCATTTTATTAAAATGTTATAGTACTGACGAAACTTTTTTATGATGTTAAATGTATCTCTATATCCGTATTCAAAAAGCTTGCTTTCAAGCTCTTTTTCCACTTCTGAAACAGGACCGTCAACCTTAACTAATTCTTCAGTTTCGATACTGTTTAAATCTATTCTTTCTCCCATAATGTTTCACGTGAAACATGCTCTCGCTAAAGGCACGCTTCCTACCCCTGTTCAAATCCTGATTATCATCTTAATTCTGCTGATTCTTAAGATGCTGTTCCAAAGCAATTAAAAGTACGGAAATATCCGCAGGTGATACACCTGAGATTCTGCCTGCCTGTCCGATAGACACAGGTCTGTATTTATCCAGTTTCTGTACTGCTTCTATTCTTAATCCGTATACGCTCTTATAGTCAAAATCTTCAGGAATAAGGCGCTTTTCAAGCTTTTTAAATGCTTCTACCTGCTTAAGCTGTCTTGCAATATATCCCTCATACTTGATCTGAACATTTACCTGGAATCTGATGTCTTCACGAAGTTCAGGTCTTTCAGGATCAATTAGAGCAAGAATATCATAATCGAGCTCAGGTCTCTTAATAAGGTCTGCCATGGACATACCATTTGTTATAGGTTCACTGCCTACAGAATTAAATATTTCCTCAAGTTCCTTTGAAGGACCTACATATGTATTCTTAAGTCTTTCAATTTCAGTTCTGATCTGCTCTTCCTTATCATTTAATGCATTAATCTGTTCATCGCTGATAAGTCCTGCTTCATAACCGATTCTTCTGAGTCTGATATCCGCATTATCCTGTCTTAAAAGGAGTCTGTACTCTGCTCTTGAAGTCATCATTCTGTATGGCTCCTGAGTTTCCTTTGTAACAAGGTCGTCAATAAGAACGCCGATATAGCCTTCAGATCTGTCTAAAACGATATAATCCTTGCCTGCGATCTTTCTTGCGGCATTTATACCTGCCATAAGGCCCTGTGCAGCTGCTTCTTCATATCCTGAGCTTCCATTTATCTGACCTGCTGAGAAAAGTCCCTCTATGTCTATAAACTCAAGTGATGGCTTAAGCTGTGTTGCATCTATACAGTCATATTCAATAGCATATCCGTTTCTTACAACTCTTGCATTTTCAAGACCTGCAATACTTCTGATCATTGCATACTGTACGTCCTCAGGCATTGATGATGAAAGACCACTTAAGTAAACCTCATCAGTATAAAGGCCTTCAGGCTCAGCAAATATCTGATGTCTGTTCTTATCCGCAAATCTTACTACCTTATCCTCGATTGAAGGACAGTATCTTGGGCCTGTACCTTCGATTTCTCCTGAATAAAGAGGTGATCTGTCTATATTGTCCATAATAATCTTATGGGTTTCTTCATTTGTGTATGTAAGCCAGCATGATACCTGTTCTTTCTGGATTGAATCAGGGTCTGTTGAAAATGAAAATGGAACAATTCTCTCATCTCCAAGCTGCTCTGACATCTTTGAATAATCAATAGTCTTACCGTCGATTCTTGCTGGTGTACCAGTCTTGAATCTTCTGATCTTGATATTGTTATCAAATAATGACTGTGTAAGGTTATTTGCCGCCATAAGGCCGTTAGGACCTGTATTATAGCTTGTGTCACCAAATATACATCTGGCCTTAAGATATACACCTGTGGCAAGAATTACGCATTTACACTTATATACGGCACCTGAAACAGTCTTTACACCAACAATCTTCTTATCCTCAACGATAAGCTCAGAAACCTCTCCCTGTCTGATTACAAGGTTCTTTTCAGCCTCTAATGCGTGTCTCATTCTGTTTGAATAAGCCGCCTTGTCAGCCTGTGCTCTTAAAGAATGTACGGCAGGTCCCTTTGATACATTTAACATTTTAGACTGGATAAATGTATCGTCGATGGCCTTACCCATTTCACCACCTAATGCGTCTATTTCTCTTACGAGATGTCCCTTTGATGTTCCGCCGATGTTAGGGTTACACGCCATCATGGCTATTGCATCCGCACTTACCGTGAAACATATTGTACTGAGTCCGAGTCTTGATGATGCAAGAGCCGCTTCACATCCGGCATGGCCGGCACCGACTACAACCACATCATAATATTCCTCTATATTAGACATTTTTCCCCCTTAATTATTTTCCCATACAGAATTTTTCAAATATTCTATCTGCCAGGTCGTCCTCTATTTCCTTACCGAGGATTTTTCCAAGCGAAATATACGAATTGTAAATGTCGATACTTACAAGATCTTCACTAAATCCCGCATCAATACCATTTAACGCAAGATCTATGCTGTTTAAACTCTCATCCAGCAAATATTTATGTCTGCTGTTTGTAATTACGATTTCATCATTTATCAATACATCATTTAAAGAAAAGATTTCCTTTATTGTTGAAGTAAGCTGCTCCAATCCATCTGATGTTTTAGTTGAGAAATTGATTATATGAGCATCTTTGCTTATTCCGTTACTGTAGAGCTCATCTCTTGTTATGGCCTGCTCCATATCTGATTTATTGAGAAGAACTATGTAATTCTTTCCCTCAAGAAGACTGATAATCTCCCTATCTTCATCTCCTATTGCACTTGAAGAATCAACTACATATATAACAAGATCAGCATCATTTAAATGCTCCTTTGCCTTTCTGATTCCCATTGCTTCCACGACGTCGTCAGTCTCTCTTATTCCCGCTGTATCCACAAGGTTAATAAGAATCCCCCCAAGGCTTATCTGCTCTTTTACCGTATCTCTTGTAGTTCCTGCGATATCTGTCACAATGGCACTCTCATCACCTGTAAGAAGGTTGAGAAGTGATGATTTACCTGCATTTGTTTTACCTGCGATTACGGTTGTAATACCTTCTTTAAGAAGACTACCCTCGTTATATGTATTTTTAAGCTTATTAATTCTCTCTCTAAGACCGTAAAGAGTCTTTTTTAAATCTTCCAGATGATCTTCCATTGGAATATTTTCCGGATCATCCATGGCAGCTTCCATGTAAGCTATTTCGTCCAGTATAAGGTCTCTGATCTCATCTATTTCCTTAGTTAATCTTCCGTTTAACTGACCTACGGAATTCTTAAGGTTAAAGTCTGTCTTGGAATTAATAATATCTATTACGGCTTCCGCCTTTGAAAGGTCGATTCTGCCGTTTAAGAATGCTCTCTTTGTAAATTCTCCCGGCTCTGCCATTACAGCACCAGCCTTTAATACACATTCCAATACTCTGCCTGTAACGAGATTACCGCCGTGTGTGTTAATCTCTATGACATTTTCCTTTGTATATGTGTTAGGAGCCTTCATAACGGAAACAAGCACTTCATCGATAATATTGTTATCTCCGTCTATGATATTACCGTAATGGATTGTATGTGTTGCTGCATTTGCAAGCTTCTTTCCGTTCTTTGCCGTGAATACTCTGTCCGCAATTGTTATTGCTTCATCTCCGCTTATTCTGACTATGCCTATTCCACCTGAACCTACGGTAGATGTAGATATAGCTGCTATTGTATCACTCATTTTTATATCCTTATGTAGCTGTGATCTATAAAACACTCTTAATAAAGTCATTTAAATAAACATTCAGATTACTATTTAAATCACTCTGTTAAATGTTTACACTGTCACATGCATTATTTATTTGCTAATATTCTAATTAACTTATCTATTATAAATTATATATTTGTCATGGTCAAAACATATGAAAAAGGATATGTCATAATTAAAAAATAGCTGCATCAGAATATATGAAAAGCTACGTTGTAATTATATAAAGCCATGCCAGAACATATAAAAAAGCTGAGACAAAATAGTTTATTTTGTCTCAGCTTTTTGTTAACTTACATATTTTATAACCACTTTTTTATTAGGCTATTCTCCTATTGTCTCTGTAACAATATGAGGAACATTGTCCAAAGCTCTGTGTATAATTCTTCTGGCAGATGGATTCATTGATTCAAGAACGATATCTTTCTTTTGTTTGATAACCTTTCTTGCAACCGTATCTGCTAAAATGTCAAGACTTGCTTTTCTTTTCTCTCTATAGTTCTGTGTGTCAATTACTATACTTATATTCTCACTGTTACCCTTGTTAGCAACAATATTTGTTATAAATTGAAGTGAATCTATAGTTGCACCTCTTTTGCCTATAAGCTGAGCTGCATTCTCACAATTGATATTGAAAAACAGAATTTCATTTTTTCCATCGTAAGTATAGCTTATCTCTGCTTTATCATTAGTAATTTCAAAATAATCTTTTAAAAATGATAAGGCATTCTGTGCAACTTATTCTTTAGTAAGCTTAACTTTTTTAGAATTCCCAACTGACATATCTTATCTCTATCGAATTATTTTTTTGTTTTCTTATTAGTGTAATTATTAACAAGAGATGCCTTTTCAGCAAGAGAACCGCCCTGCTGGCCCTTCTTCTTACTGTTGTCAGATTTTAACTCCTTTGCTTCAGGTGCATTTGAAGTTGTTTCAGCTTCATTTGCTGCTGAAGTATTACCCTTGTTATCAGGATTGTTATTTGAATTATTATTCTTGTGGTTTTTGTTATTTTTATTCTTATTGTTTGAAGAATTTGAATGATTATTAGATGAAGCAGCCATGTTCATATCCTTAAATGTTGAAAGACCTGAACCTGCTCTCTTAATCTGCTTTGTGCTAATGTTGGCATTATTAACGAGTGTTTCCGGATTAATACCCTTCTTAGCCATTTTCTTCTTTTTCTTCTCAGAAGCAATTCTGATAAGCTCTTCAGCACCGATCTTGTCATAATGCTTGTTGATAAATAATGACATAACAATCTGTACAGCTGATGTAGCGATCCAGTAGATACCAAGACCTGTAGGAACTGTGAAACCGATAAATGCTGTCATCACTGGAGCGATGAATAACATAATCTTTGCAGTCTTTTCTGCAGAAGGATCTCCACCTGTTGACTGCTGTGAAAATCTACCTGAGAAATACTGTGATACTGCAGCGATAATAGGAATAATAATATATACTCCATAAATCTGGTTAGGAATAATTGAAACATTAAGTCCTAAGAAGTTATCCATTCCTAAGAGTGTGCTTGATGCTGAATGAATACTATCACTGAAGTTAGGGAAAAGCTCTGCAAGCTTATTCCATGCATCACCTGTAAATGAGTTAAGTGTGTTGATGGCCGTACTTGTATTAGACCAATCTACTCCACCGAAGTTATTATTCATAATATCAATAAAGTTAGGATCGCTCATGATACCGTTATCACCATTGCTTCCTGTAAGTACTCCTGTAAGGAGACCATTGATTCTGCTGATGAAAGTAGGAATATTTCTTAACACATTATAGAGTGAGAAGAGAATTGGAATCTGGATGAGTAACTGGATACAACCACCTGTCTGTGATACTCCGTACTTATTATATAATTCCTTAGTCTCTGCCTGCATTGCAGCTAAAGACTTCTCATCTCTTCTACCTCTGTACTTAGCTCTTACAGCTCTCAATTCCGGAGCCATATATCTGCTTAACTTAGCCTGCTTTAACTGGCTCATAAGAAGAGGAAGCATAGCGACCTTAACAATAACTGTGATTAAGATAATTGAAAGACCTACGTTTCCTATTCCGATAGCGTTAATTCCCTCAAAAATGAGGTTCATTAACCATCCAATACCTGACCCGATTGGGCTGAATATTGCACTGAAAAAATTACCCAAAACAATTTCCTCCAATTAGTTTATGGAACGGGATCATATCCTCCTTTTGAAAAAGGATTACATCTTAATATTCTTTTCATTGCCATGGAAGTTCCTTTTAAACTTCCATATTTTTGTATTGCTTCCTTAGCATACTGTGAACATGTAGGATAATATTTACAAAAACTACCTGCTCCCTTGTATGGTGAGAATGCTTTCTGATACAAATTTATTCCTGCAATTAATGGATTCTTCATGTATCATTCTCCTTTAATTCAATCACATACTTATAACATTATGCTTTCTGAGTAAATGCAACATTGAGCTTTCTGCTTCCTTGTAACCCTTACCCACCATATGAGATCTAATTATTACAACTATGTCGATATCCTCATCTACACTGGATGCATTAAGTCTGAATGCTTCCCTGACTAATCTTGAAAGTCTGTGTCTTGTAACACTATTGCCAATCTTTTTACTGACTGACACCCCCAGTCTTCTTTTGCCACAGTCATTCTTTGCAACATACATTACAAAATCCCTGTTGGCGAAAGAAGCACCGTTGTTATAGACATTTTGAAATTCAAATGTGGTTTTAATTGTTTCAAAATTAGAATACTTCATATAGTTTTCATCATTATAATAATAAAATTAACAGTAACGATTGCTTATATAAAGGAAAAAGCAGATGAAATATTCATCTGCTTACATCTTTCAATAAGATTATGCAGAAAGAACTTTTCTGCCCTTTGCTCTACGAGCTGCGAGAACTTTTCTTCCACCTGAAGTGCTCATTCTTGCTCTGAAACCATGAACCTTAGATCTCTTTCTCTTGTTTGGCTGAAATGTCATCTTCATTACTAAATTCACCTCCATTTACAGAATATATTGCGGATGATAACCAACTTATTATAAAGGCTATCTGAATCATACGCATTGTAATAAATTACACACTTTTAGAGAATACCGTGTTGTATTATAAGGAAATAACGGCCTGTAGTCAACCGTTTTTCTACATATATTTCTCTATTCACAGTAAATCACATCTAATCACAATTATTCACATAGTTATTCACATTTTCGCCTTTTTTGTGGATAACTGTGTGAATAGTTGTGTGAATTATGTGAATATCGTTGAAAAATGTTGTTTACTAATGTATTATTAACACAAAATAAATTTTATAAATTTATAGGTGTTATTATACAATAACTATGTAAATAAGCCATTTTTATTTAGAGTTTTTAAGTATATTTTTTTTAAAATAATTACTTTTTAACTCTTTACCTGCATTTTGTGGATAAGTTCAATTAGTGTGAATATATAGTTATCCACATTGTGTAAAAATGTGATTTATTTTATTTTTAGGCAGTATTATGTGATGTTATTCACAATTTTTCTGTTGAAAATTTTTTTATTTCACACAGGTTTTTTTATAAAAAAGTATAATACAGTCTTTTTTGTGCATATTTCTGCATATATTTTCTTTTTATATGTAGCATATATGCATTTTTTAACCCTGTTACGTTGCTATTTATATTCAATTTAGCCATTTTACGGCTTTTAAGGAATTAAATTAATGGATGAATTATTGTCTAAATGGGATGAAATTATTGAAAATTTCAAAAAAGATTTCGAAATAGGTTCCTTATCTTATAACACCTGGATAAAACCTCTCGAAATCCACAGCGTTGAAAATGATGTTGTTACCATAGTAAGTAAGGAAACCGAATCAGTCGGAATCAACATCATTAAGAAAAAATATCTCACTCCTTTGCAGTTCAGCATAAATGATACTCTTGGTAAAAATTATACCTTAAGAATATTATCTGCATCAGAAGTGGAAAATCAGGAAAAAAGTACTCCAAATGAGACTAAACCTGCAGTAAACAACAGCGAATATGCAAGAAATCTCAATCCTAACTATACATTTGATAACTTTATAGTAGGAACAAATAACAGATTTGCCCATGCTGCATCAGTATCTGTTGCGGAAGAACCTGCTACAGAATACAATCCTCTGTTTATTCACGGTGGTGCCGGACTTGGAAAAACTCACTTAATGCAGGCGATTGCACATCATATTATTGATACAAGACCTGATTTCAAGGTTTTATATGTTACTTCTGAAACATTTACAAATGAAATCATCAAGGCCATCGGAGACAGAAATGTAGAAAAATTCAGAGAAAAATACAGAAATGTAGATGTTCTCCTTATAGATGATATCCAGTTCGTTATCGGTAAAGAATCTACACAGGAAGAATTTTTCCATACATTTAACGATCTCTACCAGCATAACAAGCAGATTGTTATTACATCTGATAAGCCGCCAAGTGAAATGGCAACTCTGGAAGATAGATTAAGAACAAGATTTTCAGAAGGTCTTATTTGCGACATTCAGGTTCCTACATATGAGACAATCAGAGCAATTCTTGACAATAAGATTGAAAAGAAGAAGGGACTTGATATTCCTGAGGATGTTAAGGATTACATTGCAAGTAATGTTAAATCTTCAATCCGTGAGCTTGAAGGTGCAATCAACAACCTTTCTGCATTTGCTTCATTAAGCGGATCACCAATTACATTATCCCTTGCACAGGAAGCATTAAAGGATCTTATTTCTTCTAATAATAAGAGAGAAGTAAATGTTGAACTTATTATGGAAATAGTTGCGGAACATTTTCATATTTCCATAAATGATCTTGTTTCATCAAAAAGAAATGCCAGCATATCCAAGCCACGTCAGATAGTTATGTACTTATGCAGACAGATGACACAGGAGTCCGCTCTTAATATCGCCAAAAAACTTGGTAAGAAAGACCATTCTACTGTAATTCACGGAGCAAAAGCCATTACTGAAGAGCTTCTTACTGATGAAAATCTTAAAAATACCATCAACATACTAATAAAGAAGATAGATCCAAATTAATCTGGTGACTATTTAAAAGTTATTCCAATAAATATGTGAATAACTTGTGATTTAGTGTGGATAACTGGGGATAACTTTTGTGGATAATTTTTATCGAATTTTTTGTTCACACTTATCCACAATCTATTCAATGTGAATAAACACAGTTATTCTTTTAGAAAATGTGCATAATATCTACATTTGCGGTACTTATCCACAAATTCACACACACTATTACTACGACTACGAAAAATAATATATATATACATATAAATTATTGTCTGTTTACAACGAAAGGAGTTATTCACAATGAAATTAGTTTTTGAGAAAAACAATCTTGTAAAAGCTGTTGATATTGTTCAGAAGGCCGTAACAGTAAGAACAACTATGAACATTCTTGAATGTATCCTCATAGATGCTGAATCTAATTGTATTAAATTAACAGGTAATGACTTAGATCTCGGTATTGAAACTACTCTAGAAGGTGAAATCATTGAAAAAGGAAGTGTGGCAATCGACGCTAAAATCATTTCTGATTTAGTTAAGAAGCTTCCTGATATGCCTATAACAATTGAAGCTGATGATAAAAACATCGTTACTGTTACATGTGAAAAGAAAAATTACAGATTAAACGGTTTACCTGCTGAAGAATTCTCATATTTAACAGAAGTAGAGAAAAATGTAAGCATAACTGTTTCACAGTTAGAATTAAAAGATATTATTAAGCAGACTAAGTTCTCATTATCACCTAATGACAACAATCCTATAATGACTGGTGAATTATTCGAAGTTAAAAATAATAACCTTAAGGTAGTTGCATTAGACAGTCACAGAATTGCAATCAGAAATCTCAATGTTGATTATGATGGCAACATTTACGTAATTATTCCTGGAAAATCTCTTACAGAAATTGAGAGAATCTTAGAAGCTGATAATGATAAGAAGGTTACAATCTACTTCTCAGACAACCACGCAATGTTTGAATTTAACAGCACAAGAGTTGTTTCAAGACTTATCCAGGGAGATTACTTCAATATCAATAAGATGATCTCTAATGACTATGAGACAAAGCTCGAAGTTAACAGAAAAGATCTTATCGATGCAATTGATACTGAAATGATCTTCATTAAGGAAAGTGATAAGAGACCTGTTATCCTTAACATAACTGATAACAACATTCTTTTAAGCGTTAAATCAACTCTTGGTGAAGGTAAGGAAGAGGTTGAAGTTGAAAAAGAGGGTAAGGATATCAAGATTGGATTTAACCCTAAATTCTTACTTGATGCACTTAAGGTAATTGATGACGAAACAGTTACATTAACATTTGTTAATGCAATGTCTCCTTGCTTTATCAGAGATGGAGAAGGCTCATACATTTACTTAATTTTACCTGTTAACTTTGTAGAGGATTAATTTTATGGAAGAAGTACATTTTACAGGTGAGTTTATAAAACTCGGACAGGCTCTTAAGCTTGCAGGACTTGTATATAATGGAGCCGAATCAAAGATAGAGATACAGTCCGGCAATGTTAAATTAAATGGTGAAGTTGATACCAGAAGAGGCGCTAAGTTATACGGCGGTGAAGTAGTGGAATTTAACGGATCTGTTTTTAAGGTTATTAGGGATGAAGATTAAAGAAATCGAATTAAAAGATTTTCGTAATTATCCATATTTAAAATTAGAATTAAATGACGGTATAAATGTTTTATATGGCAGCAATGCCCAGGGTAAAACCAATATTCTGGAAGCCATATATATGTGTGCTGCAGCAAAGTCACACAGAGGTGCAAAGGATAAGGAGCTGTTAAGATTTACTGACGTTTCAAATCAATGTGATGACGCACATATTAAGCTGATAGTCGAAAAAAAATATACTACCAACAGAATAGACGTACATATTAAGAAATCCGCAAGAAAAGGGATTGCCGTAGATAAATTTCCGGTTAAGAATCTTGGAGAACTTATCGGGATATTAAATGTCGTGGTATTTTCCCCGGAAAATCTGGATATTATAAGAATGGGTCCAAGCGTAAGAAGGGATTTTATAGATAATGAATTAATCTCTGTCAGCAAAATATATTATAATAACTTAGTTAATTTTAATAAGATTCTGGACAGCAGAAATAAATATCTTAAAAATGCAGATTTTACCGGAAAAGGTGACCTTACACTTTTGGATGTTTTAGATGAGCAGTTTATTGAATATGCAAAAAATATCATAAGAGACAGAGTCATTTATATTGAAAAATTATCACAAATTGTGTCCAAAATACATTATAATATTACAGGTGGAAAAGAGAACCTTCGCATAGAATACAACCCTAATACGGGAGCGGATGAGCTGTCTGAAAAGATATATGAAAGCAGACAGAGAGATCTGAGATATGGAGTAACATCCTATGGACCTCACAGAGATGACATAACATTTTATATAAATGATATGGATGTCAAAACATTCGGATCCCAGGGGCAGAAGAGGACAGCGGCTATAAGTACTAAGCTTGCTGAGATAAGCATGATCAGGGAGGAGACAGGAGATGATCCGGTTCTCCTTCTTGATGATGTTTTGTCAGAATTAGATGTGAACAGACAAAGATTGTTATTTTCTAACATTAAGGATATTCAGACAATCATAACATGTACAGGATATGATGAGCTTAATATATCTGATATGTCAGAAGGTACTATTTATGAGGTTAATAATGGCAATGTTGTAAAACGAAGTCCATTATAGGAGGTGTTAATATTGGCAAATAATGCTGAACAAAAATATGGCGGTGATCAGATTGATGTTCTTGAGGGACTTGAAGCTGTAAGAAAAAGACCAGGAATGTATATTGGAAGTACATCCGAACGAGGATTACACCACTTAGTTTATGAAATTGTAGATAACTCTGTAGATGAGGCTCTTGCAGGTTATTGTACAGAGATAAATGTAATTATTAATAAAGACAACTCCATAACTGTAATTGATAACGGACGAGGCGTACCTGTAGACATTAATCATAAAACAGGAAGACCTGCCATTGAACTTGTATATACAGAGCTCCATGCAGGCGGTAAGTTCGGAGGCGGCGGATACAAGGTATCTGGTGGTCTCCACGGTGTAGGTGCATCTGTTGTTAATGCATTGTCTGACTGGCTTGTGGTAAATGTAAAAAGAGGCGGTAAGGTTTACGAGCAGAAGTATGCCAAAGGTAAAATCCAGACTGAGCTTACTGTAATTGGCGAATGTAATCCTGAAGATACAGGAACAAAGGTAATGTTCTTACCGGATAAGACTATTTTTACAGAAACTACAGTGTACAAGTACGACACACTCCGCCGTCGTTTAAGAGAGATGGCTTTCTTAACTAAGGGTCTTAAGATTACTCTTAAGGATTTAAGATCTGAAGATGAAATTAAGGCGGCTCTTGATAAAGAAAATAATACATACGTAGATATAGATGCATTAGAGCACACTGAAGAAGCAGATATAGTTATTTCTCAGGAAAATACTGATGAGCAGGGAAGAGAAGTTCTTATTGAGCTTAACAGTGGAGAGGCCGCATCTGAATTAGCTGCTGATACAGCTGCAAATGAAGCTGAAGCTGCTGAGTCTGATGGATACAGATATGAAGTATTCCACTTTGAGGGTGGTATTAAGGAATTCGTAAGCTATCTCAACAGAAGTAAGAAGCCTTTATATGACGATGTAATTTACTTTGAGGGAACAAAGTATTTTGAAGTTGTTAAGGAAGATGAAAAGGTAGAGGTACCTCTTCAGGTAGAAGTAGCTTTCCAGCACAATGACGGATATACAGAAAATGTTGAATGCTTCGCAAACAACATTAATACACCTGGTGGTGGTATGCACCTTACAGGATTTAAAAATGCTCTTACAAAGACATTTAATGACTATGCAAAGAAGAATAAAATCCTTAAGGACAACGATGCATCTCTTTCAGGCGAAGATATAAGAGAAGGTATTACAGCCATAATCAGTGTAAAGATTGAGAATCCTCAGTTTGAAGGTCAGACAAAGGATAAGCTTGGTAATACAGAGGCGAGAAGTGCAGTTGATTCTGTAGTTACTGAATCACTTACTTTATACCTTGAGCAGAATCCTAATATTGCAAAACTTATCTGCGAGAAGTCACTCCTTGCTCAGAGAGCAAGAGAGGCTGCGAGAAAGGCAAGAGACCTTACAAGAAGAAAGAGTGCTCTTGACGGTTGCGGACTTCCTGGTAAGCTTGCAGACTGTTCAGACAGAAATCCTGAAAACTGCGAAATTTTCCTTGTTGAGGGTGATTCTGCGGGTGGTTCAGCCAAGAGTGCGAGAACAAGAGCAACACAGGCTATTCTCCCACTCAGAGGTAAGATCCTTAACGTAGAAAAGGCAAGACTTGATAAGGTACTGGAGAATCAGGAAATTCTCACAATGATTACTGCATTTGGTACAGGTATTCATGAAGATTTCGATATTTCCAAGCTTAAGTACTGGAAAATCATTATCATGACTGATGCGGATGTTGACGGTGCTCATATTGCCACACTGTTATTAACATTCTTCTATAGATTTATGCCGGAACTTATTAAACAGGGACATGTATATCTTGCTCAGCCACCTTTATACAAGGTTGAACGTAACAAGAAGGTAAGATATGCCTATGATGACAAGGAGCTCGACAGTATTTTAGAAGAGCTCGGAAGAGATCAGAATAATAAGATTCAGAGATATAAAGGTCTTGGCGAGATGGATGCAGAACAGCTTTGGGAGACAACTATGGATCCTGAAAGAAGAGTTCTTTTAAGAGTTAACATGGATGAAGATAATGAATCCGATGTAGATATTACATTCTCAACTCTTATGGGTGACGAGGTAGAGCCAAGAAGAGAATTTATTGAGGCTAATGCCAAGTTTGTTAAGAACCTGGATATTTAACGGAGATTACTATGGATGAACACATTTTTGATAAAATAAGTGATGTAGATATAAAGAAAACCATGGAAGAGTACTACATCGATTATTCCATGAGTGTAATAGCTCAGAGAGCTCTTCCAGATGTAAGAGACGGTCTTAAGCCTGTTCAGCGTAGAATATTATTCTCAATGATTGAGCTTAATAACGGTCCTGATAAACCACATAGAAAATGTGCCCGTATCGTCGGTGATACAATGGGTAAATATCACCCTCATGGTGACTCATCTATATACGATGCTCTTGTAAAGCTTGCACAGGATTTCTCAACAAGATATCCATTAGTTGACGGTCACGGTAACTTCGGATCTGTGGACGGTGACGGAGCTGCGGCCATGCGATACACAGAGGCCAGATTAAGCAGGATTTCAATGGAAATGCTCTCCGACATCAATAAGGATACAGTTGATTTTGTTCCTAACTTTGATGAGACAGAAAGAGAACCAAGTGTACTTCCTGCAAGATATCCTAACCTTCTTGTTAACGGAACTTCAGGTATTGCCGTAGGTATGGCAACTAATATCCCTCCTCACAACTTAGGAGAGGTTATTGGTGCGGTTGTAAAGATCATCGACAACATCGTTGAAAATGATGCCGATACAACAATCGATGAAGTAATGGATATCGTAAAGGGACCGGATTTTCCTACAGGAGCCATCATCAAAGGCCGTTCAGGCATTGAGCAGGCATACAGAACAGGTAGAGGAAAGATTATCGTTCGTGCCGTAACTGATATTGAACCTATGGACAACGGTAAGAACAGAATCGTTGTTACAGAGATTCCATACATGGTTAACAAAGAGCGTCTTATCGGCAAGATTGGTGATCTTGTAAAGAATAAGAGAATTGATGGAATTACAGCTCTCAGAGATGAATCTGACAGAACTGGTATGAGAATTGTAATCGAGCTCAGAAGAGACGTTAATGCAAATGTCATTCTCAACCGATTATTCAAATATACTCAGCTTCAGGATACATTTGGCGTAATTATGCTTTCACTTGTTAATAATGAGCCTAAGGTTCTTAACTTACTTGAGATGCTTAAGTATTACTTAGCACATCAGGAAGATGTTATTACAAGAAGAACTAAGTACGACCTTAACAAGGCTGAAGAAAGAGCTCATATCTTAAAGGGCTTAATCATTGCCCTTGATAATATTGACAGAGTAATCACTATTATCAGAGGTTCTGCAAATGTAGCAATCGCAAAGGAAAGTCTTATTAAGGAATTTTCTTTAAGTGAAGCTCAGGCTCAGGCTATTGTAGACATGAGACTTCGTGCTCTTACAGGTCTTGAAAGAGAGAAGATTGAGGACGAGTTAAAAGAGCTTGAGGCTAAGATTAAAGAATATAAGGAAATCTTAGGAGACAGAAAGAAGCTTCTTCTCGTAATCAGAAAAGAGATTCTTGAAATATCTGAAAAATTTGCAGATAAGAGAAGAACAGTTATTGATTCTGACATTACAGATTTCTCAGATGAGGACCTTATTCCTAACGAGCCAGTTATTATTACAAGAACTAATCTCGGATATATCAAGAGACAGAGTCTTGATAACTTCAAGGATCAGAAGCGTGGCGGTAAGGGCATTAAGGGAATGCAGACTGTTGAAGATGACTATGTTGAAGAGTTATTTGCGACTATGACTCACGACTCATTATTATTCTTCACTAACCAGGGAAGAGTATATAAGTTAAATGGTTATCAGATTCCTGAAAGTTCAAGAACATCAAGAGGTACAGCTGTAATCAATCTTCTTAACCTTATGCCGGATGAGAAGATAAGTGCAATTATTCCTGTTACTAAGGGTGTTCTCAGTGACGAAAATAAATTATTTATGTCAACAAAGAACGGTATTGTAAAGAAAACCAACATTATGGATTTCTCCAATATTAACAAGAATGGTTTAAGAGCACTTACACTTGATGAAGATGATGAGCTTATAGGAGTAAGAGTTACAGACGGAACTAAGAAAATAATTCTTGTTACAAAGCTTGGACAGTGCATTTTATTTGATGAAAATGATGTACGTTCAATGGGAAGAACTGCAAGAGGTGTTAAGGGTATTAACCTTGCTGCAAATGACCATGTAATCGGCATGCAGATTACACCAAATGTTGCTTCTGACGGAAATGAAGAAGATTATTTACTTCTTGTTTCAGAAAATGGATTCGGAAAGAGAACACAGATAAGCGAATTCACACCTCAGAGAAGAGGCGGTAAGGGTATCAAGTGTTATAAGATTGTTGAAAAGAGTGGAAACCTTGTAGGCTTCAAGTTAGTAAACAGCTCTCAGGGATTAATGATTATAACTGATGAGGGTATTATCATTAAGATTAAATGCGACGACATTTCAATCAACGGCAGAGTTACTACAGGCGTAAAGCTTATCAACTTGGAAAATGATATCAAGGTAGCTGCAATTGCTAAAATTGACGGTATGAGTGAAGAAGCAGAAGAAGAAGAGGGCTCTGAAAATTCTGAATCATAAAGAAACAGAAATAATATAAAACATAAAAAAGCTCCTTCCGATTTCCGGGAGGAGCTTTTTTAGGGGGAAATATGAGAGAAATAAATGTGAATGACATTGCTTCAAACATTAAAGAGATGTGTATAGAGGCAAATTATTTTCTTGAAGATGATATTAAAAATTCATTATTTAAGGCCGAAAAAGAAGAGACTTCAGAGGTTGGAAAATCTGTTTTAAATCAGCTTCATCAGAACCTGGACATTGCAGAAAGTGAAATGATACCTATCTGCCAGGATACGGGAATGGCTGTTGTATTTTTAGATATCGGACAGGATGTACATTTTGTGGGCGGTGACTTAACTGATGCAGTAAACAGAGGTGTAAGAGAGGGATATGAAGAGGGTTATCTTCGTAAATCTGTAGTTGAAGATCCTGTTGAAAGAGTTAATACAAAGGACAACACTCCTGCAATAATTCATATGAATATTGTTCCAGGAGATAAGGTTAAGATTACAGTTTCTCCTAAGGGGTTCGGCAGTGAAAATATGAGCCGTATTTTCATGCTTAAGCCTGCTGACGGACTTGATGGAATTAAGAAGGTAATAATAGAGACTGTAAGAGAAGCGGGACCTAATGCCTGCCCACCATTTATAGTTGGTGTTGGAATTGGAGGAGACTTTGAAAAGTCTGCAATTCTTGCAAAAAGAGCATTAACAAGAGGATTAGATGAAGAATCAGCTTCTCCATACAGAAAGCCATATCTTGATGAGCTTGAAAAGGAACTTCTTGAAGAAATCAATAAGATAGGTCTCGGACCTGCAGGACTTGGCGGAAGAAAAACAGCACTTGGAATAAATATAGAAACATATCCTACACATATTGCAGGTATGCCTCTTGCAATAAATATGTGCTGCCATGTTAACAGACATAAGACAAGGGAGATATGATATGGAGAGACATTTAAATGTTCCATTTTCAAAGGATGACATAAAGGACTTTGAAACAGGTGATGTGGTATACCTTTCAGGAGTAATTTATTCTGCCAGGGATGCAGCACACAAAAGAATGATAGAAGCATATGAAAATGGCGAGCCATTTCCTTTTGACATAAAAAATCAGACTGTATATTATCTTGGACCTACTCCAGCAAGACCAGGTGCCATAATAGGCTCTGCAGGCCCTACAACAAGTGGAAGAATGGATAAATATACACCGACTCTTCTGGATAAAGGACTTATCGGCATGATAGGAAAGGGAAGAAGATCTGAGGGTGTAATAGACTCCATAAAGAGAAATAAATGTATTTACTTTGCCGCGGTGGGAGGAGCAGGAGCTCTCCTTTCAAAGTGCATTAAAGCTTCAGAAGTTATTGCATACGATGACCTCGGACCTGAAGCTATAAGAAAGCTTACAGTTGAGAATTTACCTGTTATTGTTGTAATAGACTCAGATGGAAGAAATTTATATGAGGAATGCATAAAGAACCTGTAAGATGTTAAAATATACAAATACAGTGTGATTTATGTAGTGAAATTGTGGATAAAACTTCCATTTATTTCAGAAAAGGAGGATAACTATGGGTTTATTTGGTCCTAAGAAGAAAACAGAAGTTGTAGATCCGAGTACTGGAGAAGTAGTTGAATTGAAAGAAACGATAAACTGCTGTGTATGTGGTGGAAGCCTTGGAGCATTTAACAAGAATAAAATCACGAGAGATTTCTATATATGTGATGACTGTGCAGAAAAATCATCAGTTATGCGCCATAAAAAGGATGTTGAAAATTATTCTGATGAGGCATTAAAGGAACTTATCAAGAAAAAGATAGATAAGGCAGCGACATTTAAATTAACAAATAATACAGATTCATATTTATTTGTAGACAGAGAAAGTAAGCAGCTTACTGTTCCATATATGTCAGGCCTTACAAAGAGCAAAGCAAATGTAGATCCTGATGATTTAATTCCATTTGACGCAGTACAGGGATATTCATTATCAAGAGACGGACAGGTAATTTCTGAAGGTGGAAGAGGTAATAAGCCTGCTGATATGGGTGTATTTTCATACTATCTCGAGATGCCGGGTAAATGTGAGGATATTAAAGGTTGTAGCGAAATCCTTGTAAGAATAAAAACTAATTTAAGAGAAAGACCTGAGATTCTTGTATATTTATTAGATAAAAAAGTTTCAGTTTCAAGCGATGCTTATAAGATTGCAATGTATAACGCAGAAGAAGTTATAAATATGATTATGTGGATTTGCAAAGACTGATAAGGATAATTTCTTATTGTTAATTAAAAAACTGAATAAATAAAAAAGGATTTGAAGTTACTTTTACTTCAAATCCTTTTTTATATTTAATGACCAGTCATATTAATCTTAAATGACCATAATAATCATTCATATTATCTGCGGTATCTGTTTTATCTTCTCTTAGGCTTATTAACAGATGCGCAGAAGCCTCCGTAGAGGAATATAAAGCCTGCACTTGCAATAAGACCACCGATAATATCTGTAAGCCAGTGTACTCCGCATGTCATTCTTACAAAAACCATATATGCCGCAAATGCAACAAATATTATAGTTAATATTGCCTTTGCAAACTTTGATTTAAGTAAGTAAAAAAATGCGATTACTGCCGTAATAAGTACTGTTGTTGCAAGCATTGTTGTACTGGAAGGATATGATGCTTCCATAACGCCTTCAATAAGTACTGGTCTGTAGTTAATAATAAGATGCTCAAATAAGAAGTAGAAGAGGAATAATAAAATATATAATATGCCAAGCATAAATATTGTTTTATCAAACTTCTTCATAAAGAGCTTAACTACCCAGATTACGGCAAACATAGCCATAAGGGCGTATATTATGATACTTAACTTATCTGTGAGGTCGTACATATCAAGATGAAGACCTGTCTTATTGTGGAAATCAACATTGATGTCCGCAAATCCGATATCTGTACCATTTACACCAAGAGGCTTAATGCCAATTTTAGATACCATGATTGTGAAAATTACAAAGAATGCAAATATACATCCTGAAATTATGTATAATGGTTTACTTTTTTTCATGATTTTATCTTTATGAATTTACGTTTTTTATTTTATTTTATAACTCTACGTTAGGAATGCTTGCAAAGCCTTCTTCAAGATCCTTATCTGTAGGAATTGAATCTGACATTGTACCGTTGTTGTACTGTGCATATGCAGCAAGATCGAAATAACCTGTACCTGTAAGACCGAAGATAATAGTCTTCTCTTCGCCTGTTTCTTTACACTTAAGTGCTTCATCAATAGCAGTTCTGATTGCATGACCTGACTCTGGAGCTGGAAGAATTCCTTCTGTACGTGCAAAGAGAGTAGCTGCTTCAAATACTGATGTCTGCTCAACAGATGTAGCTTCGATAATACCGTCATGGTAGAGCTGTGAAATGATTGAGCTCATTCCGTGGTAACGGAGACCACCTGCATGGTTAGCTGATGGAATGAATTCATGACCTAAAGTATACATCTTAGCCATTGGGCAAACCTTACCGAGATCAGCGAAGTCATATGCATACTTACCTCTTGTAAGTGATGGACATGAAGAAGGCTCAACAGCGATGATTCTGTAATCTGCTTCTCCACGGAGCTTCTGTCCTACGAATGGAGAAATAAGACCACCTAAGTTAGAACCACCACCTGCACAACCGATAATAATATCAGGCTTAATGTCGTACTTGTTGCAGGCTGTAAGTGTTTCAAGACCGATAACTGTCTGGTGAAGAAGAACCTGGTTAAGAAAACTACCAAGTGCATATCTGTAACCTTCAGTCTTCGTTGCAACTTCAACAGCTTCTGAGATAGCACAGCCAAGAGAACCTGTTGTTCCAGGATGAGCTGCGTTAATAGCCTTACCTACTTCTGTTTCCATAGATGGAGAAGGAGTTACACTTGCACCATATGTACGCATAACTTCTTTTCTGAAAGGCTTCTGCTCGTAAGAAACCTTAACCATGTAAACCTTACAGTCAAGGCCGAAGAATGCTGTAGCCATTGATAAAGCTGTTCCCCACTGTCCTGCACCTGTCTCAGTTGTTAAGCCCTTAAGTCCCTGCTCCTTTGCATAGTATGCCTGAGCAATTGCAGAGTTGAGCTTGTGACTTCCTGAAGTATTAGATCCTTCATACTTGTAGAAAATCTTAGCAGGTGTATCGAGAGCCTTCTCTAAATATTCAGCATGAATAAGTGGTGATGGACGATACATTCTGTAGAAATCCTGAACAGGAGTAGGAATGTCGAAGTATGGTGTTGTATCATCTAATTCCTGTCTGCTTGGCTCATCACAGAAAATAGGCTGCATTTCCTCGAATGTTAATGGCTTTAATGTTCCGGGGTTGAGGAGTGGAGCCGGCTTATTTTTCATGTCTGCGCGGACATTGTACCACTGTGATGGAATTTCTTTTTCATCAAGAATAATCTTATAAGGGATATCTGAAAATTTCATAATAAGTCCTTTCTTTACTTTATAAATATATAAAATTCTTAATGTATTAAATTTTAACACAAATAAGTTTTCAGTAAACACATTTATGATTTATTGTGACTGAGATATTAAGGAAATATATGAAAATGTATTTTAGATTGATTTAATGAATAATGATTGACAAAGTAAATTCATTTTGATAGCATAATCATGTTGCATTTAAATGCACTATTTCTTAAGGAGAAATACTCAAGAGGCCGAAGAGGTGCCCCTGCTAAGGGTATAGGTCGGGAAACCGGCGCGAGGGTTCGAATCCCTCTTTCTCCGCTTGGTAGGGGAAGCCAGTTATGGCTTCCTTTTTTTTGTTTTTTTTAATTTAATACCCTTATATTAGATGTATAATTAAAGTATAGGGTATTATATATATTACATATATTATATATACGGTAATTATTAAATTTGCCGTAAATATGGATAAATTTTAAAAATATATTATACTTTATCGAGAACGGTTATTGTAATTAATGTTAGTCAGATGTCAATGTATGCTTATGGATGGGAGAAGTAATGATAAAAGGTATATTATTTGATAAAGACGGAACTCTTATTGACTTCTTTTCAATATGGCCGGAGATAGGTAAGAGAGTAATTCCTGCGTTCCTTACATTAAATGGAATAGAAGATAAAAAAATAGAAGAGGCCCTTTTTATAAGTATCGGACTTCATGAAGGTATTGTTGATCCTAAGGGTGCGTTTGCATATAAATCATATACTGAAATAGCAGATGATATATGTGAGTGTCTTGGCAGATATGGCATAAATATGACTGTAAGGGGAATATATCAGCAGATTAAGGATATGTTTAACGACACTATGAGAAATGCCAATATGAAATATATCACATTTACTGACACACCTGAGCTGATGAGAGATTTAAGAGAAGACGGCTTAAAAATAGGCCTTGCCACATCTGATATTGAAGAGTCGGCCAATAAAACTCTTAAGGAACTGGAAATATTTGAATATTTTGACTATATCGGAGCAGATGACGGAGTAAAACAGGCTAAGCCGGCTCCCGATATGTACGTGGAATTTATGGAAAAAACCGGACTTTCAGCTGATGAAATTGCAGTGGTTGGAGACACATGCAATGACATGTTATTTGGAAAGAATAATGGTGGAACTTCAATAGGAGTTTTATCAGGCGTAAGTTCAAAAGAAGATTTAGAAGAAATTGCGGATTACATTATTGATTCAGTAGAGGAATTACCTGAGTTAATAGAGCAATTAAACAATAAATAAACAGATTAAGTTAATGTTTGATTGAGGGTGAACATATGAGTAAAAAGATTAAGAACACTTTAAAGCGCGGGCTCACACTCAGCTTGGCGGGAGGAACTGCAGTAACAGGTGTAGCTGCAGCAACGGGTACAAGCGTTGTAACTACATATGCGGAGACATTATCAAATCTTAAGCAGGTATCAGTAAGTGATGGCTGGTATACATTTGCAAGTGTACAGGATGAGTCATATGTACTTGATGTAAATGGTTCAGGTAAGAACAGTAACCTCAGATTATATAAGAAGAATGATTCTGAGAATCAGAAGTTCTATATCGAATCTGTTGGAAATAATGAATATAAGATTAAAACAGGTGCAAGTAACGGAAGTCTTGTGCTTAATGCCGTAAATGGTAATAATACTGCAGGCGACAATGTTAATCAGTATTCTTATGACGGCTCCATAAAAGATGAAAAATGGAAAATTTACCAGGATGCATCAGGAAACTATGTATTTGTATCATCAACAGGTGATAAGGTATTAGACATTTGCGGAAAGAAAATGGCTAATAATACAAATATCTGGTTATGGGGATATTACGGAGCTAATACCCAGAAGTGGAAGCTTAACGCGGTTAAGTCAGCAAATGACACACCAACTATAAGTTCTCTTAAGCCTGCAACAATTGATAACGGCTGGTATAAGATAACATCATCTGCTAACAGTAATCTTGCCATTGAAGTTCAGGGCGGAACAAATGCAAATGGTGCCAACATTTATGGTAATACAAAAAATGGAAGCAATAACCAGGATTTCTATTTTGAACAGATAAGTGGTAATGAATATGCCATTAAAACAGCCGTAAGTGATAAAGCAAGAGCTTTAGACGTAGTTGGTGGTAATTCTGCAAATGGAATAAACGTAAGACAGTGGGATTACAGCGACAGAAAAGCCGTACACTGGAAGTTATATACAGATGATGAAGGTAACTACGTATTAGTATCATCTACAGGTGATAAAGTTCTTGATCTTACAGGAGCAAAATCAACTGCAGGTACTAATGTATGGACATGGGATTACTATGGAGCATCTACTCAGGAGTGGAAGCTCACTAAGATTGATAAGAATCCTTTAAGTTCACTTACACAGGTATCAGTAAGTGATGGCTGGTATACATTTGCAAGTGTACAGGATGAGTCATATGTACTTGATGTAAATGGTTCAGGTAAGAACAGTAACCTCAGATTATATAAGAAGAATGATTCTGAGAATCAGAAGTTCTATATCGAATCTGTTGGAAATAATGAATATAAGATCAAGACAGGTGCAAGTAACGGAAATCTTGTACTTAATGCCGTAAATGGTAATAATACTGCAGGCGACAATGTTAACCAGTATTCTTATGACGACAGCATAAAAGATGAGAAATGGAAAATCTACCAGGATACATCAGGTAATTATGTATTTGTATCATCAACAGGTGATAAGGTATTAGACATTTGCGGAAAGAAGATGGCAAATGATACTAATATCTGGTTATGGGAATATTACGGAGCTAATACTCAGAAGTGGAAGCTTAATCCGGTTAACGTTAAAGAAGGACAGGAAATAGCTGACGGTACATATACTATCGGCCTTGCTTCAAATAATAACTATGTATTTGACGTAAGCTACTGCAGTTCTAAGAACGGAACTAAGATTCAGCTTATGAACAGAAATGGCAATATTGCACAGCTGTTCAGAATAAAGTATGAAGGAAACGGCGAATATACAATTAACACCGGTGCGAGCTTATACAATTCAAGCGTAGACATATTAGGTGGTAATACAATTAATGCCACAATTAACCAGTGGGCTAACAACAGCCTTGCTCCTCAGCGCTGGAAGATTACAAAATCAGGAAATGGTTATGTATTCAGATCTGTTATTAATGAGAATCTCGTATTAGATGCTTCAGGAGCAAGTAATGGTGCATCACTTACTCTTGCAACATACAATGCAAATGATAATACTCAGAAGTTCACTTTAACTAAGGGAAGCGGATGGCTTATCAGTGGTGACAGAAAGTACTATTTCAATGAAAATGGTAATAAGCCTGAAGTCGGAATCGACGTTTCATACCACAATGGAACAATCGACTGGCAGAAGGTAAAGGATGACAACATTTCCTATGCAATCATCAGATCCGGTTACAGAACAGAAAAGACTGAAGGAAAACGTAACATCGGTAAGGATGTTAAGTTCGAGGAAAATGTTGCAAATGCTTCAAAGGTAGGCATGGAATATGGAGTATACTTCTACTCAACTGCGGTAACAATTGAAGAGGCTAATGAAGAAGCAGATGCTATTATTGCTGCATTAAAGGGTAAGAATCCTTCAAGAGGAGTATATATCGATATCGAATCAACAGTTGTGTATAACGCAAAATTCGGAAGTATATATAACTCTACAGCCAGAAGAACTATTACAGACGTTACTAAGAAAGTATGTCAGAGATTAAAGGATGCAGGTTACAGTGTAGGTGTATATGCAAGTGAGTCATATTTTAACAATGTTCTCTATACTGATGAGTTACAGGGATATATGTGGGTTGCAAGATACTACTCAAATACTTCAAACGATCAGAATACACTTGATCTGAACGGAAAGTATCCTTACAAATACTGGCAGTATTCAAGTGTGGGAAGAGTTAACGGGATCAGCACAGCTGTTGATATGAATACAACAGTAAGATAATAAATAAACCGTATTATAAAAGTAAGCCGTATGCATAAAGCCTGCGGCTTACTTTTATATGAAAATCACACTGAAAATTACATATTTAAGAGAAGTTTTAAAATTAAATAACTTGTTAAAATAGTACAATAATTGTTATAATAAAGAACAGTATTTGAGAGGAGATTTCATAATGGAAGAAAATATTATTGTTTGTAGAACAGCAGATGGAGATTTAATAGCATACGACAGCTTTGCAGATGCAGTTGCTAATGCAGTAGAGAACAGCGATAAGGATATCGCAGAGATTGCTATTACAGCCAACGATAACTACAAGTACATCATAACAAGAAAGATCGGTAGAAAGGGTCTTCTTCTTCATGATATTCTTGAAGATAAGGAAGCTACAGATGCAGAGAAGGAAGATGCAAGAAAGCAGCTTGACATCCTTGCAGATGGAATTGTTTCTGATTCAATTGCTACAATAAGAGATATGGAATCAGGCGCTAGAAACGAAGAAATTGACAGTATTGAAGTAGTATTCTACAAGGGCTCATGCGATAACATCTATGTTAAGACTCGTGAGTACTATGAGAACTACAAGAAGAGACAGGCATTAAGATAATATGGAAGAAAAAAAAGGTTTTGGAGATATCTACAATTCAACAGGTAATGCTGATGATGTAAAGACAGATGTTACAGAAGAAGTAGATTCAGCTGAATTTGTTGATCAGGATAATTTAAATGATTATGACAATACTGCTGAAGCTGCTACTGAAGATGTTGATGACACATTTGATGAAGCTGCCTATGAAGAGAAGATATTGTATAGAAACAACTTTGAATATACAACACCTCTTCTTAAAGAGTTATACAAGGGTGTTTTAAAATGGGATAAGGCCAGAAGAGTTAATTCCATTTTCATTTACTGTATTCTTGCAGCAAACGTTGTTGCCAATATTATATTTGCAATAATGGGTGAAACAAGACTTTTACAGCTTCTCATTATTTCAATGGTTCTTCTTGGTGCTTTATCTGCATTCAAGTTATTGGAGCCAACAATTCTTGCAAAGCAAACATTAAGCGGATATCACAGAAGAATCGGCGAGCATATGATTTGCGAAACAGCATTTTCTGAAGATGAATTCACAATGGAAGATGTTACTCTTAACCAGGGTAAGCATTATTCATATGAGGAAATCACAAGAGTTAGAGAAACAGAGACATTTGTAGTATTACAGATTGGTAAGAAGGAAGTAATTCCTATCCATAAGTCTCAGTTCACAAAGGGAACTCTTGAAGGTTTCAGACCATTCCTTATTAAGCAATTAAGACCGGAATAATAATAAAAGCTATAAAAAGGCAATAAAAAAGCGTGGTGCTAAGCACTACGCTTTTTTATTTTATCAAATATTAAATCTGCTTTTGCTATATAAATATCTGTAGTTCAATTACATGGCAAAAAAAGGTACACCATAAGATGTACCTTTTTTATTTATTTAAAGATCATCGATAAGGGCTGTACTCTTAGCATATGCTGTACTACGGGCTTCAAAGAAGTCTGTCTTAACCATATTTGCATTAGAATACTGGCCAACCCATTTCATATCCTCAGGCTCTTCATTGTGACCTTCATAGAGAGTTCCGTATCCAAGACCTGACCAGCGTAAGTTACCAAGATATAAAATGTAGTCTTCCACCATTTTTGAAGAAAGACCAGGGATGTTATCGCCTATTACGTACTTACCCCATTCAATTTCCTGTTCTACACCCTGCTTGAGAAGATCCTTAATCATATTGATGTTTTCATCAGTAAAGAGTTCAGGCTCTTCCTTCTGAAGCTCAATGATTATATTTCTAAACAACCATAAATGTGTATTTTCATCTCTGTTGATATATCTGATTTCCTGAGCTGAACCCGGCATTTTACCGTTACGGCTTAAGTTATAGAAGAACATAAATCCTGAATAGAAGTAAATTCCTTCAAGGATATAATTGGCCATAAGAACCTTTAAGAATGTCTTCTTATCAGATGATGTAGTAAATTCATTGTAAATGTTTCCGATAAGAGTATTTCTGTCTAATAAATGCTTATCGTCCTTCCACTGATAGAGAATCTCATTTCTCTCCTCAGGAGAGCATATTGTATCAAGCATGTAGCTGTAGCTCTGGCTGTGAAGACTTTCCTGGAATGTCTGAATAGACAGGCAGAGGTTTACTTCATTTGCAGTGATATATTCACTGATTCTTGGAAGGTTAGCTGTCTGAATTGAGTCAAGGAAGATAAGGAAACTTAAAATCTTATCATATGCACTCTTTTCATGTACTGAAAGCTTTGGATAATCCTTAAGATCCTGTGCAAGACTGATTTCTTCAGGTACCCAGAAGTTATTCATAGCCTGTCTGTACCAGTCGCTTGTCCATGGATATTTAAGGTTATTAAAATCGTTAAGATTAGTAGTATTACCACCAATCATTCTTCTAAGATATATATCTGTATCTCCGTCAGGATTGAACAGAGGTCTTTTTGTTAATTTATCCATATGAATACCCCTTTCTGAATATCAGGTTGCACAACTTTCGCATTCTTCAACTTCGAGAGATTTAGAACGTACATAGTAAATTGTTTTTACGTCATTTTCCCAGGCCTTGATATAGAGATCAAGAACGCCACGCATTGTAAATTTATCTGTAATGTAGAGGTTCATGCTCTGAGCTTGGTCGATATGTCTGCTTCGTACGCCTGCAGCCTTAATACTCCATGTCTGATTGATTACATATGATGATTTGTAGAACCAGTATGTCTCAAGGCTTAATTCAGGAGCAAGTCTTGGAAGCATATGTCCCTTCTTTTCCTCAAGGAAGAATCTGTTCATGACAGGGTCAATACCTGCACTTGTTCCCGCAATAATTGATGTAGATCCTGTTGGAGCAATGGCCATAAGATATGCATTACGCATTCCGTATTTTGCTACATTTTCCTTTAAAGTATTCCATTCATCTGAAGTGTAATTTCTGTCAGTGAAGTAATTACCGTTCTGCCAGTCACTTCCTTCGAAGTAATCGTATGCGCCTCTTTCTTTAGCAAGTTCATTACTCTCTTCGATGGCATACATATTTATCTTTTCAAAGAGCTTATCAACAAATGCTAAATGTTCATCGCTTTCCCATACAAGCTTCTGCTTAGCTAACATATGGTGATATCCTGATACGCCAAGGCCAAGACTTCTGTATGTGCGGTTAGTAATCTTTGCGTAAGGTACAGGATATGAATTTAAATCGATAACATTGTCGAGAGCTCTGATTGCTGTATGAACAGTATCTCTCAATATCTCATCATCATTTAATGGGATATGACCGAGTGAGAGACTTGCTAAGTTACATACAACGAAGTCTCCCGGTCTTGTAGTAGTAACTACAACTGTATCTCCATTTTCTGTCTTAATCTCTCTGCTGATTGTTTCAATAGGAGCCATATTCTGGGCAATTTCTGTACAGAGGTTAGAGCAGTAAATGATTCCCTGATGCTTGTTAGGATTCATTTTGTTAACAACGTCTCTGTTAAATGCAAATGGTGTTCCTGTCTCAACTGCAGACTTTAAGATAAGTCTTACGATGTCCTTAACAGACATTGTTCTCTTGCTGATACGACTGTCGTTAATACAGTCAAGATATCTCTTTTCCCATTCTTCGCCGTAGTAATCTTCAAGGGCATATCCCTTTACAGAGAGAATTTCGTGTGGACACATCATGTACCAGTCTGCATCGATATTTTCCTTTGCAAGTCTCCAGAATAAGTCAGGATAGCAGATTGCAGGGAATACGTCATGAGCCTTTAATCTGTCATCACCGTTATTTGTTCTGAGTCCTAAGAATTCAGGGAGATCCTTATGCCATGCATCGAGATATACAGCAACAGCGCCCTGACGAACACCGAGCTGATCAACTGCAACTGCTGTATCATTTGCAAGTCTTATCCATCTGATAACACCACCGGCAGCACCTTCAAATCCTCTGATGGCACTTCCGCTTGCTCTTACCTTACCGAAGTAAAGTCCCATACCGCCGCCTGATTTACTAACCTGTGCGAAGTTGTCGATACTTCTGTAAATGCCTTCAAGGCTGTCAGGAACAGTATCGATGAAACAGCTTGAAAGCTGGTGGAATGGTCTTCTCGCATTTGAAAGAGTAGGAGTAGCCATTGTCACATAGAGCTTACTGAGTGTGTCATAGAATTTGTGTACCCACTTCATTTTGTCATTCTTTTCGTTCATAGCTAAATGAAGTGAAATACCAAGGTACATTTCCTGAGGACTCTCAAGAGGAATATTCTTTCTGCTTCTTATTACGTATCTCTTTAAAAGAAGCTCAAGTGCTGAATATGTAAATAATTCATTTCTTGACTCATCGATAAATGAATAAGCCTCTTCAAGTTCTTCACGGCTGTAATGTGAAAGAATATAGTCTCCGTAAAGTCCTTCATTAGTAAGGTATGAGATTTTCTCATAAAATGAATGGATACCATGTGACTCTTCAATTTCCTTAAGATTTGTTGAGAACTTAATGCTTAAAAGTCTTGCGGCAATATATTCCCACTTTGGAGCCTGCTCACTTGAAAGCTCTGCAGCGGCATAGATGATGGCATCCATTGCCTCATCTCTTGTATCATTTGCCTTTACGAAGTTATTGAACTTATTGTTAAGGATTGAAAGTGAATATACTTCATCAGTAAAGTCGTTCTTTATCTTACTGAGAACATCAAATAATTTAGGAATTCCAACCTTCTCAGCAATTTCATATTTGATTTTACGGAGTTCAGTCTGCTTCTCACGGTATAAAATGTATTTCTTAGCCTCTGTTAAATATCCCTCCTTCATAAGGGCATGTTCAACTGAATCCTGAATCTGTTCAACAGACCAGATTTCATCTGAATTAACAACAAGGTTGTCTACATATTCCACGATTCTGTCGAGCTTATCCTGCTCAATAGGTGTACCACATGCATCGAAGCACTTTGAAATGGCATGTGCTATCTTATGCTTATCGTATTCCTGTTTTTCATTGTTTCTTTTAATAATGTAAATCATTAATAACCCCTCATAATGAAATTAATTTGAAGACAGATATTCTTTAAGATCGTCTAATCGTCTTATAGTCTGCTTATAGCCGTCATTGTACATTGTAAGAAGTTTCTTTCTGTCTCTTTCCATCATATCGAAACCTTTAGTTGTTTTAGGTCTGAATACAAATACTTTTTCTTCGGCTTCATACTGCTCAAGTTCTTCTACAGTTTCATTGTAGTTATTTCTGAAATTGCTTAAGGCTTTAACAAGCTCAGTATTTTTATGGAATAACGGAAGCAGATGTTTAAGTCTGTTATTATCTTTCTTTCTGTAATATTTTTCCCTTGTGGATACAACAATAACCTTGTCGCAACCGTCCAAGAAAGCCTTTTTAAATGGAATAGGATCTGTTATTCCGCCGTCCCAGTACTGCTTTCCGTTTAATGTTATTTTAGGGAAAAGAAGCGGCAGTGCACATGTTGCCTGAAGAGCAACCATGTTTTTGTCATTCGGATCAAAAGGAAAATATTCCGCTTTTCCAGTATTTGTATTTGTTCCTACACAAATAAAATCAACCCCGTTTTTTAAGTATGCGTCATAGTCAAAAAGTATTAATTCATTTGGAACTTTGTTATATACAAAATCAAGACCGAATATAGAACGGTTATCTTTTTTAAACCAGTTCTTAAAGCTGAGATAACGTTTGTCATCGCAGTATCTCATAATGATTTTAAGATTTCTTTTGTACTGTCTTGTGGCATATGATACGCCGTAGCCTGCACCTGCAGAAACACCAATCATATAATCAGTATAAATATGATTTTCCAGAAGGGCGTCAATTACACCGCAGGCAAATATAGTACGGTAAGCTCCACCTTCAAAAACTATTCCAACTTTCATAATTACCTCTGTATAAACACAATGTAGGGCCGAAACCTAAAAATTTTATGCTTTTCTATTTTTGCATATTTGAAAAATTTATTCATCCAACAATGAGAATTGAATGTGTAATCCGTCCTGAGCATAAAATAAAAAGACCGTAAGAAATCATATTTTATTGCATTTGTGAATTTCTTTCCTGTACAATCAATGTATTATGCATAATCTGATATCAGATATATAAAGTTGTAACTTTAATAAATGCAGGCTGGTATTATCATTTAGATAATAAATTCGTAAGTATTTTGGAAGGGCTGTGAATATGACTGATAACATTATTTTGACAATAGGATCCGATATAGAGGAAGTTGATCCTTTTGCATATAGTGAAAACAGGGATATTAAAGAGGTTTATGTACCAGAAAATGTGAAAAAAATTGGTGCCCATGCATTTTATAACTGCAGAAGCATGTACAAGCTGACACTGGAAAATGCTTCCGTTGATATAGGTGACGGAGCATTTAAAAACTGTGAGCGCCTTAAGGTAATATCAATATATTATAAAAGCGGTGGCAATTTAAAGAGCCTTAAATCAATACTTGCGGATATACATACGGAAGTGAAGGTTCATATTTTTTATGAGGACGGAGAAGCTTCTTTAATATTCCCATATGGAATAGATAATTATGAAGAAAATACACCTGCAAGAATCATAACAGAAATCTCAGAGGGCTCAGGAAGTCTATACAGAGAGAGTATTTCAGCCGGAGAGATTAATTACAGGGATTATGACAAGACATTTATATTGGGAATGAATGTGGATCTCTACAGGGCAGGAATAAGAATAGCCATTGAGAGACTCTTATATCCGTATCATTTATCTGATAATGCAAGGGTTAAATATGAAACCTATGTTGTGGAAAATATCTGCAAGGCGGTTATTATGCTTGCTGAATCCGGAAGAAGAGAGGATGTGGAGAAACTCTTAGACATTTGTATAACTGACAAGAAAGCATTGTGGGAAATTATAGATATAATGCGTGAATCAGGTTATACGGATATACAGAGTCTGCTTCTTGAAAAATATAATAAGCTGTACGGACAGCAGAAAAAGAGATATGAATTTTAAAAACAGGTAACATAGATTAAAGGGAAAAGGAGATGGGGCGTTGAAAGAAACTTCTATGGACAGATACGCTTCTGTCGGAGAGGAAATTCTCAGGAATGTAAAAAAAGATCTGTTTATCGCAATGAGAGGAATGTTTGCAGTATTTAACAGATTTAAATTTATCCCGGATGCAAGGGTGAAGTTTATGGCAACGGATGGGGGGAATATATTTTTTAATCCCATGCTGCTTGTTCAGAAATATATAGAAGACCCTGTGTACGTTAACAGAGCATATCTTCATATCAGTATGCACTGCCTTTTCCTTGCACCATTTACAGGACCAAATGAAGAAAATCCTGACTGGAATCTGGCAGCGGACATTCACGCAGAATCAATAATAGATTCCATGGATATATCATGTGAATTAAGTCCTGAATCGGATATAAAAGAAAATACATATAAGCGATTGTGCGAAAATGGCGATATTTACAGTATAAATTCTATATATAACATTATCAGGAAATGGCCTGAATCCGAAAAATACAAGCTGGCGGAGTATTTCTATACAGACGACCATGACTATTGGTACAAAGTAACAGATGAGGAAAGTAAGGAATCTGATAAAAACGGAGATAAGTCCAATGAAAATGAACAAAAAGAAAATTCAGAAAATAACAAGAGCGATGATAGCAATAAGAATGACAACAAACCTGGTGAAAAAAATGATAAAACACAGGAAGGAATGTCAGGAGTTCAGGGAACTGATGAACATAAAGAATCTGATGCACATTCAGTTGCTTTAAGACGAGAAGCTCTAAAGAAAGAGTGGTCAGAGGAGGCGAAAAAGGCCAATGGTTTCTTTGCATCCTCTGGAATGGGAAACAGATTTAAACAACTTGCAAAGTCTTTAGACAATGCAGTTCAGAAAAGAATTTCCTACAGCTCATTTTTAAAGAAATTTATGAGCCTCCAGGAGGAAAATAAGCCTGATCTGGACAGTTTTGATATGGGCTTTTACAACTATGGTCTATCACTTTATAAAAATATTGCTCTTATAGAGGAGACGGAAGTTTCTGAAGAGGAAAGTATAGAAGGACTTGTGATTGCCGTAGATACATCAGGATCATGCAGCGGTCCGCTTGTGGAAAGATTTGTAAGCACCACATATGGCATTTTAAAAAGTGAAAATGTCATAAGAAAGAATACGAAAATCTATGTCATAGAATGTGACCATGTTATACAGAGAGTTTCCGTGGTAAATAAAAGCACGGATATAGATGGAATGTTCAGTAATTTTTCACCTAAGGGGTTCGGCGGTACGGATTTCAGACCTGTATTTGAATATGTAAATGATTTAATTATGAAAAGGGAGATAAAGTCTCTGAAGGGTCTCATTTACTTTACGGACGGCTTAGGCATTTATCCGAGGAAAAAGCCTTCATGGAGAAGTGTATTTGTATATTCTTCATATGAAAGTGCAGCGGATATTTTAAAAAATACTGACCAGACAAATGAATATACAGTCCCTTCATGGGTCATCAAATATACACTTAAGGATGGGATGATTAAATAATGAATATAAAGGAAGCAAAAGAAGAAATAATAAATACGGTAAAGGCATATTCCCTGTTGGATGAGAACGGGAATGTGCTTATTGCCCGTAACCGTCAGAGACCAATACTTATTATGGGTGCACCGGGTCTTGGTAAGACAGCCATTATGGAGCAGATAGCTAATGAAATGGGTATAGGACTTGTAACCTACAACATGACTCATCATACAAGACAGAGTGCTCTGGGACTTCCTGTAGTATCTGAAAAGACATATGGTGATAAAAATGTTAAGGTCACAGAATATACAATGAGCGAAATCATTGCTTCCATATATAATGAAATGGAAGAGAAAAATACTGACAGAGGTATTTTATTCTTAGATGAAATAAACTGCGTTTCTGAAACTATGAGCCCTATTGTGCTTCAGCTTTTACAGAATAAAATGTTCGGTCGTATCAGCGTTCCTGACGGCTGGGTTATAGTCTGTGCAGGTAACCCTGAAGAATACAATAAGGCTGTAAAAGAATTCGACATGGTTACACTGGACCGAGTAAGACAGATATGGGTTCAGCCAGATTATAAAATATGGAGAGAATATGCCGTAAATAATGGAATCGACGGTTCTGTTAACTCATATCTCAACATAAAGAGCGAGAATTTCTATAAGGCGGAATTAAATATAGACGGTATGTCATTTGTAACTGCCAGAGGATGGGAAGATTTATCTGACTGCATTAAGGCATATACAAAGCTTGGAATTGAAGTAACTGAGGAGATAGTAAAGGAATATATAACAGACGACCAGATTGCAGCGGATTTCTGCAACTTTTATCTTCTCTATAAGAGATACGAGAAAATATTTGATATTGAGAAGATGTTATCAGGTGAATATGTTAAGGATGACTACACAAATATTCCATTTGACGGCAAGGTAAGCCTTATCGGCATTATCATTTCATACTTAAATAAAGACTTTAAAGAATCTGAGAAAATGACAAAGGTTCAGGACGGTCTTTTTAAGTTTATAAATGAAGCTGCCGAAGGAGTTGCAGTTGCTGATATGAATCCTGAGGATTACTTCGAGCGAATTGCATATTCCATTTTTAAGGAATGGTATTCAAAATCCGTTAATATTGAAGAATTAAAGGCTGAGTTCTTCGAGAGAAATGAAGAAGTTGAAAGCTTTAATGATGGATTAAAGGATAAGCTGGATAAGTTCTATGGATTTATTGAAGATGTGTATGGCAAGGCTGAGGAGATTACACTATTTACAACTGAGCTTGCAGCGGGTAGATCCGGAATGTATTTCATAACAGAGCACAACTATGAAAAGTTCTTTGAATATAACAGAAAATTACTTAACTCAGACTTTAATGAGGAATTTGATATAATGAGTGCCCTGACTGAGGAATAAGTCATTGAATCAGGGGTATAAATGATAGGTGCAGATAAAGAAAAAGAGGAAATAACAGATACTGAAAAAGTATATTTCCAAAAAGTCGAAGAAATAGAGCTGTACTTTGGTAAAAAGCCATGTGAAGCTGTTCGTACAGATTTGAAAGAACATAATTGGGGTTGGCATCTTACAAAGAAATGCTGGTATAACGAATATAGTGAAGAAAATGCATATTTGGTAACTGACTATTGGTTTGCGAATTATGGTGTTGCAGTTCTTGGAAAAAAGAACTGTATTAAGGCCGAAACAAAGACAAATGAACAGATTCTGAAACCGAAAAAGGAAGAATCTTCCAACAAACACATCAAAATTACCCCCTGGGGGGGATGTAAAAAGCATGCAGATTCATTAATATGAGTACATTGAATTATGTGTATAAAAGAGGTATGTGTAACATGTTACTTAATGAAATAGAATCCTACTGGACAAACAGAGCTGAGGGATACTCCAAAATTAACAAACATGAGCTTGCAGGAGTTCAGAGAATGCTCTGGGGAAATCTTATCGAAGCAAATATGCCGGAACATTTAAAGAATGTTAAGAATAAAAAAGAAATTAATGTTCTTGATATTGGTACAGGTCCGGGATTCTTTTCAATTCTTCTTGCTGAAAGAGGATATAACGTAAGTGCTGTAGATTACACTGAAGAAATGCTTGTTAAAGCAAAAGACAATGCAGGTATTTTCAAGGATGAGATAGACTTCAGAAGAATGGATGCTCAGAATCTTGATTTTGACAACAACCAGTTCGATCTTATCGTAACAAGAAATTTAACATGGGTACTGGAAGATCCTGAGAAGGCATATAAGGAGTGGTTCAGAGTTTTAAAGCCAGGTGGAAAGCTCCTTAACTTTGATGCAAACTGGTATTGTCATTTAAGTGACGAGACAAAGAAGAGAGAATTTGCTCTTACAAGAGAAAATCTTAAAAGAGAAGGAATCTATGATTACTTCGTTGACGGTGAGGGCATAGATAACGATTGGATGGATGACATCGCAAGACAGATGCCATTAACATATATTGTTCGTCCTACATGGGATATATGCAAGTTAAAGGACATCGGATTCAGAGAAGCTACTGCAGAAACTGAGAAGGTATTTGAGGTTCTTACACCTGAAGAAAAAGAGAATTATAAAAACAGTCCTATGTTTATGATTGAAGCAGTAAAGTAATTTAAATTACTTTATTTAAGATAAAAGCCGAATTATTGATGAGTGGCATCAATGTTCGGCTTTTGTTATTATATATAGCATACTATTATAAGGAATACACGAATTATAAAGATCGTTAAGAAAGGGGCATAATCAGATGTCAGTAAGAGTTAATATAGAGCCGGCTGCAGTTTTTAAAAAACCACCTGTTATCCAGGAGCTTTTATTACCGGGATGGGAATACGGAACATGGGACAAAGGATTTTCCCTTCAGCCTGGGGAAATTGGTACAAATACTCTCGTGTATGAGACTGATAAATTAGCAAGAGGAATCAATTTAGAGAGAGCAAATTACTTTGTATCTCTTACACATTCAGATCCTACTTCAAGAAAAGAAATCTACGGTTTCTATGAATATCTCAAAAAAATATGTGAGAAGATGAATGTGAAAAAGTTTACTCACAACGGTCTCAACATGATTTTATCTGACATTGATAATCTTATCGATGTGGACATAGACAATACAAAGAGATCATTAACTGAAATGACAGATAAGATTAACAGCGGCGAAGTTCCGGTGTATTTCATTTTCGGCGTAAAGAATCCTATTGCCATAGATAAGGAGCAAATGGAGCAGTTCGGTTCTGACATAGATAAATTTGCAGAGTATTTAGATAAAATGCAGCACCATGATTATTACTATGCTGCTCCTATATCAACTGTTGAGAAAAAGATAGAGCAGAAGACAAGGGGATTTTTTGGAAAGAACAGGACAAAGGGATTAAAGCCTGATGTAAGTGTTGTCCACACTGTTCCTGCAGGAAAGGAAACCATTTTCCCAATTGTTCCGAGAGTATTCTCAAGAAAGCCTGTAAATGTAATAAAGAGAGAAGTTCTTCTTACATTTGATAAATATGACAGAGAAAGAGTTGATTATGATAAATTTGTATCCTGCATCGATAAATCTAAAAAGTACGATGCAGACTGCTGTGTAATCAATCTCTCAGATGAAGAGCTGAAAAGTATCTGCAGGGAAATTCAGTAAATAAAGAGCTGTAAAAAAGTCACCTGATTGAAAAGTCATAAATGAAATCTGCTTATTTATTAAAAGTCATGCAGAACATATATTAATTTTAAAAGTCACCCCGGGGACAAATCCCCGGGGTGATTTTTTGATTCAGCATTTAATTGTTAATTAAAAATTAAAGTCTTAAAAATGGTATGTGGGGGGGGGATTTATATATGACACAATTAGTTTTATAATAAGAATATCGTGGTAAATGATGATAATTTCAGCCATATATTCACGACATTTCTGTAAATATGCATTAAAAAACATCTAAAAACGAGTGATTTTTCAATAAAAATTATAATAATAGTAATTATTACTATTGACAAATATGACATTAAGAGTTACTATTACACCATCAAAGAAACACACGATAATTAAACATTGCTGAAAGCAATATGTTATTTTAAATTTAAAATTCAGGAGGAATTTATTATGTCATTAATCGATAAAGAGATTGCAGATTTTACAGTACAGGCTTATCAGGCTGGTGAATTCAAGGAAGTAAAGAAGGCTGACGTTGTTGGTAAGTGGAGTGTATTCTTCTTCTACCCAGCAGACTTCACATTCGTTTGCCCAACAGAGCTTGAAGATCTTCAGAACAAGTATGCTGACTTCAAGGCAGCTGGCTGCGAAGTTTACTCTGTATCAACAGATACACATTTCGTACACAAGGCATGGGCTGATACATCAGACAGAATCAAGAATCTTGAGTATGTAATGCTTGCAGATCCTACACATGCACTTTCAACAGATTTCGAAGTACTTATCCCAGAGTCAGGTCTTGCTGAAAGAGGATCATTCATCGTTAACCCAGAAGGTAAGATCGTAGCTTACGAAGTAAACGCCGGTAACGTAGGACGTAACGCAGACGAGTTATTCAGAAAGCTTCAGGCTTGCCAGTTCGTAGCAGAGCACGGTAATGAAGTTTGTCCTGCTAAGTGGACACCAGGTGCTGAGACACTTGAGCCAAGCCTTGACCTTGTAGGTAAGCTTTAATTTTGACACTATAGTCGATAAAACTGTAGTCAATAATTATTAAATCAAAGTGTTCTTTACATATTGACATTCATATGTAAAGGACACTTTTTTAGATAAAGCTGTTATAAAAGAATTTGATAAATAGTCTATTCATAGCACAATAGTATAAATCGGTTTTACTGGCTAATTTATACTGAAATAAGAGGTTAGAATTATGAATATTAACGATATAGATAAGAGCAAAATGTATGACGTAATTGTAGTTGGTGGCGGTCCTGCAGGCCTTACATCAGCTATCTATCTTGCACGTGCAAAATATCGTGTCCTTGTTATCGAAAAGGAAAATTTCGGTGGACAGATTACAATTACAGAAGAAGTAGTTAACTACCCTGGCGTATTAAAGACAAGCGGTGCTGAGCTTACAGAAACTATGAGAGTTCAGGCTGAAAACTTCGGTGCTGAATTTATTTCAGCTGAAGTTAAGGGCTTAGATGTTAATGGAGACATTAAGACAGTATCTACATCAAGAGGTGACTTATACGCATACGGTATCGTATATGCTACAGGTGCACACCCAAGAATGATCGGATTCAAGGGTGAGGCTGACTTCAAGGGAAGAGGCGTTGCTTACTGTGCTACATGTGACGGAGAATTCTTCACAGATAAGGAAGTATTTGTAGTAGGTGGCGGATTTGCTGCTGCTGAAGAAAGTGTATTCTTAACTAAGTTTGCAAAGCACGTAACTGTTCTTGTAAGAAAGGACGATTTCTCATGTGCTGCTTCTGTATCAGAAAAGACAAAGAATCACGAGAAAATAACAGTTGTTACAAATGTAGATGTTGAAGAAGTAAACGGCGACGACAACGGCGTAAACTACATCAGATATAAGAATTCCAAGACAGGCGAAGTTACAGAATACAAGTCTGATGAGAACTTCGGTGTATTCGTATTTGCAGGTTATGAGCCTGAGACAGCACTTCTTGAAGGAATTGCTGAGCTTGACAGAGGTTACGTGGTTACAGACGTTAACAGAAAGACAAATGTTGACGGTCTCTATGCTGCAGGTGACGTATGTATTAAGACTCTCAGACAGGTTGTAACAGCTGTAGCTGATGGTGCAATTGCCGCAACAGAGCTTGAAAAATATGCAGCTGAGCTTCATGAAAAGGTAGGATTTGCTCCTGAAGTTAAGGAAGAAAAGGCACCTGCACAGACAGAAAGTAATACAGCTTCAACAGCTAAGGATTCAAGCGGATTATTTAACGATAAGATGCTTGCTCAGCTCAATGCAGTATTTGACAGAATGGAGTCAAAGGTTATCCTCAAGCTTTACCTCGATAACAGCGATAAGGCTGAAGAGCTTAAGAATTACATGAACGCAGTTGGTAACGTAACAGACAAGATTGTTGTTGAGAACACAGGTGAGACAGTAGATCACATGCCATGCGTAAAGGTTTACCGTGAGAATGGACAGTATACAGGCCTTGGATTCCACGGTGTTCCGGGCGGACATGAGTTTACATCATTTATTTTAGGCTTATACAATGCATCAGGTTCAGGCCAGAGCATTGATGAGGCTGTTAAGACAAGAATTGAAAATGTTAAAGAGCCAATCGATATGAAGGTACTCGTTTCACTTTCATGTACAATGTGTCCTGATTTAGTTGTTGCAGCTCAGAAGATGGCAACATTAAATGACAACATTACTTCAGAAGTTTATGATGTTATGAACTATGAAGATTTAAAGAGCAAATATAATGTTCAGAGTGTTCCTTGTCTTGTAATCAATGACAAAGACATCTCATTTGGAAAGAAGAATATCGAACAGCTTGTTGACCTCCTTGCAGAGAAGACAGGTTCTATCTGATAGATTAAAAAAGAGACGCGCAATGCAGAAACATATCATGAAGATATGGAGATGCAGAGGCGTCTCTTTTTTGTATTTTAATCCGATATTATTGAAAATATTTTTGTGTAATTATCATGAATTGCTGAAAATATATTTCGCAGATGCCTGATGTATGCGTTTTCTCATATAAGAATACAGATATAGTCTGTATTCAATGACAAATATATATTTAAGTAATATAATAAAAATAATTGTATAAACTGCTCATTGCGAAAAACGATACATAACAATTAATAAGTCTTATGGATAGAAAACATGCATAAGATGATATTAATAAATGTTGCATTTTCCGATATACAATGGGCGTTATAATTAAATTTTTAAGAGGTTACAATGAGAGTAGGATTCTTTGATTCGGGTCTTGGCGGATTATCGGTATTAAACCATGCGCTTAAAATTCTTCCGAAGGAAAAGTTTTTATATTATGCGGATGTAAATAATGTTCCCTACGGCAACAAGAGCAGAGAAGACATTTTAAAATATTCAGAAGAGGCAATTGATTTCCTAGTTGAAAAGGGATCAAAGGCCATCGTAATAGCCTGTAACACCGCAACAAGTGCCGGAGCGGAAGTTATCAGGCGGAAGTATCCGGACATTCCTATTATAGGAATTGAACCGGCAGTTAAACCGGCCATACTGAAATATAAAACAGATAAGAGAATTCTTCTTCTGGCAACAAATGCCACTATTGAAGGTGAAAAGCTTGAAACTCTTATTAACAAATATGACACAGAGCACAGAATAGATAAAAAGGGCCTTAAATACCTGGCCAAATATGCGGAAGACGGAATATTTGATAAAGAGACAATAGTGCCTTATCTGAAGGAAGAACTTGAGGGCTATCCTCTGGATCAGTACGGAATATTAATTCTTGGCTGTACTCACTATGGTTTCTTTAAGGACAGCTTTAAAGAGCTAATAGATGGAGTGCAAATTGTGGACGGAGGCAGGGGGACTGCAAGACAGCTTAAGAGAAAGCTGGAAGAAAACGGACTTCTTGCAACCGATGCTGACAAAATAGACGGCGAACCGAGAGTTATTTATTTTGAGTCCGGCACAGAGGTTACAGACAGTCAGAAGCTTAAAACTATTGAGATGCTTAATGACAGATTTGCAAATATGGAAATGTTATAAACAGCTGACATAACGGAGATATTATGAAAGTACGACAACCCCTTTACTATAAACAATTCAAATGTACCATGAGCAAGTGCAAGGACAACTGTTGCAGAGCTTCATGGGATATAGAAGTGGACGAGGATGCCATAGATTACTACAAATCATCCATATATGAAGACAAGTTAATGGATTCTATAGAAGATACTGAAGGCTATGATTGCTTCAAAAAGAAAAATGGAGCATGCGTATGGCTTGAGAAAAATGGTCTCTGCGGAATGTATGGCCGTTTTGGAGAAGAGTATCTTGCAAATGTATGCGTACAGTTTCCAAGATTTACAGAGTATTTCGGAGACTTCAAGGAAGTGGGTATTGGATGTGCCTGCGAAGAAGCCGTAAGAATCATCTTAGAATCTGATCTTAACTTTAAGCTGGAAGAAAAAAATGATCCTGCAGGTGATGATTGTGATGATGAAGCTGATGAGAAAATGTTAAACTTCGTTTTCGCACTCAGAGAGGAATTATTTAAGTTATTTTCCAATAAGAAAATCTCAACAAGCAGAAAGCTTACAATATATTTAAATGTATGCTCAGAATTACAGGATGTTCTTAATTCAGAAGAGTTTGTAACAGAGGATAAGGATTATAAGAATCTCATTAAGGATACAATAGATAATGTAACATTTGATGTTAAGCATAAGCCGGCATATAAGGACGACATAAGTGCTGAAATAGAAGAAATTCTTATGGCATTTTTTGAAGTTCCTGATATGGAAGAGGAGTATGAGGAAGCTCATACGAAGCTTGAGAAACTTATTGCAAAGAAATATCCCGGCAAGAAAATCATTAAGGCATTCAGAGACAGCTTAAATGTTATTGAAAAGCAGGGACGTGGCGAAGACTACGATAAGTTTATTATTTATCTTATATACAGATATTTAGGAAAAGCAGTTTTTGACGGAGACATTTTATTAAAAGCTAAATTAGCCGTTGCAATGTACATCTGTCTCAGACTGTTTGATATTTACTGCCTTGAAACAAATAACAATGTTATGACACTGGAAGACAGAATTGAGCAGATAAAAATGATTTCAAGACAGTTTGAGTATTCAGAAGATAATATGGAGCAGCTTACAGAGGACTTCTTATTTGAAGAAGGCTTTTCAAGAGCTGCATTCAGAAGAATATTAGCTGTATTTTATTAAGGAGGTAACTATGGCAGCAGGAATCGCTGATAGCGTGGATATAGATATAAATGAGATTAAGTCAGAGATAGAGCGGTCTGTCAGAGAGTTAATCGATATAGCAAAGCTTGAGGAGGAAGACATTTTCGTTGTGGGATGTTCTTCCAGTGAAATTGCGGCTCATATGATAGGCACATACTCAAGTGAGGAAATCGGAAAGGCTGTATTTTCTACAATAAAGAGCGTATGCGATGAAAAGGGCATTTTCCTTGCGGCACAGTGCTGTGAGCACCTTAACAGAGCAGTTATTGTTGAGAAGAAATGCGCCCAGAGATACGGATTAACAAGAGTAAATGTTGTTCCTGTTCTTAAGGCGGGTGGTTCATTTGGTACAGCGGCATACAATGGCTTTGAAAATGCATATGCAGTAGAGTCTCTTGAAAGAAAAGCATCGGCAGGAATGGACATTGGCGATACATTTATCGGAATGCACATGAGAGATGTGGTAGTTCCCGTAAGAGTTCATACTGACAGAATCGGCAATGCTCATGTGACGTTTGCAAGAACAAGAGCAAAGTTTGTTGGAGGAGACAGAGCCGTTTATAACGAGGATTTAAAATAATAACAGCGTTTAGGAGCAATCATGATAACTTCAACAGCAAATGAAAGAATTAAATGGGTAAGCAAGCTGCAGACCAAGAAAAAAGAAAGAGATCTTCAGGATGTCTTTGTTACTGAGGGAATGCGAATGCTTAAGGAAGTGCCTAAGGAAAGACTTGTAAGCTGCTTCTGTACAGAGAACTTTTTAAGACAGTACGCATGGATTGAGGACACTGCCAACAGACTTGAGCACGGCTTGGAAGTGGTAAGTGACAAAGTGTTTGATAAAATAACTGACACTAAGACACCTCAGGGAGTGCTTGCAGTAGTTAAGCGAGAGCATTTCGATCTTGATGACTACATAAATGACAAATCTCTTTTTGTTATTCTGGAAAATATTCAGGATCCGGGTAACTTAGGAACAATTGTAAGAATGAGTGAGGCAGCGGGTGTTGATGCCGTAATTATGGGAAGCGGAACAGTTGATGTGTATAACCCAAAGACAATCCGCTCAAGTATGGGATCCATTTACAGAATGCCTGTAATTTATTCTGAGGACTTATTAGGCACAGTTGATATGCTTAAGAAAAAGTCAGTAAATATTTTCGCAGCAACTCTTGACGATTCAACAGAATATTATTCATGTGATTATAAAAAGCCTACTGCATTTGTAATAGGAAATGAAGGAAATGGTCTTACTGATGAAATGGTTGCAACGGCCAGTTTCAATGTAAATATTCCTATGTCAGGAGAGGTTGAAAGTCTCAATGCGGCAGTGGCAACTTCCATACTCTGCTTCGAGGCTTCAAGACAAAGAAGAATGTAATTATATTAATTGCATTAAATATATTAATTATTAAAATAGTTAATCATTAAAACCACTAATAATTAAAGTTAAAATAACTCTATTGATTACTAATAGAGTTATTTTTAAATGTTTTAGATGACCACATCTTTTTGGGGTAATATAATGAGAACATTATACATTGATGCTTCAATGGGTGCCGCAGGGGATATGATAACAGCGGCATTGCTGGAGCTTGTACCAAATGAAAAAAGTACATTAAACAGACTTAACAGAATAGGTGTACCAAATGTAGAATACCGTGCAGGTAAGGTAAATAAGGCAGGTATCATGGGAACTCATGTGGATGTTGTGATCAACGGAGTGACAGAGAACTCTGAAACACCCGGTAATCCTAAGGCACAGGGGCCTACACACTACACTCTCGAAGATATAAATAAGATTATAGATACATTAAATCTTCCCAAAAAAGCCAAGGAAGATACAAAGGCAATATACGGACTTATTGCCGATGCCGAGAGTAAAGTTCATGGAATGCCTGTGGCAGAGGTGCATTTTCACGAAGTTGGTGAATATGATGCAATTGCGGATATTGCAGCGGTCTGTTTCCTGGTAAATGAATTAAAGGTGAAAAATATAATCACTTCAGCAGTAAATGTAGGTGGTGGAACAGTTCGAAGTGCTCACAGTGTTATGGCAGTACCTGCGCCTGCAACAGTAGAACTCTTATCAGGTGTTCCTATATATTCTGACGGAATTGACGGTGAATTATGTACTCCTACCGGGGCAGCCATTTTAAAATATTATGCCAATGCATATGGAAATATGCCGCCTATGGATGTGGCAAAGGTTGGATATGGCGCCGGTAAAAAAGATTTACAGAGAGCAAATGTCATAAGAATCGCCCTTGGTGAGACCGTAGATATTTCCGGTCTGACAGATAGCGACCTGGATGACATCCATAAGGAAAATATAATTGCAGACAGCAGGGATGTACTTGGAACAATCCTTAATAAAAAGAAAAAGCTCCTGAACACAAAAATCCATGACATTGTAAAAGAATCAGAAGATTCATTTTTTGAAAATGGTATTACAGACAGAGTCATTGAATTAAGATGCAATATTGATGATCAGTCTCCGGAGCAGATATCTTATGCAAGTGAACTTTTACTTGTAAATGGAGCTCTTGATGTTTATTCCACACCTGTTGTAATGAAAAAAGGTCGCCTTGGCACATTATTTACGGTAGTATGTAAGGAAGAAAACAGAGAAAAGATTGTAAAGCTTATATTTAAGCACACAACAACAATAGGAATAAGAGAAACTCTCTGTCACAGATACATTTTAGACAGAAAAGAGGATATTATTTCAACTGATAACGGTAATGTAAGGGTGAAAACCAGCTTTGGCTACGGAACCGTCAGACATAAATATGAATATAATGATTTAAAATTTATTGCGAAAAAGACAGGACTCAGCATTCAGGAATTAATTGAAAAGCTGGATTCATAAAAGTCTGATCCATAATGTTAATTAAAAAGGCTGTATTATTGTTTTGCATTTGTATGTGTTACATGGATACATACGAATGCGAATCGTAATGCGGCCTTTTATTTTACGAAATACAAACGTGGTATTTAAAAAGTTAAGCGGGCCTTTAATAAAGTTTTATGTACTGAGCGTAAACTTAAGATTTTTAATAAAACTACCGTGATGATAAATAAAATGTTGGTTAATTATAAATAAATCATAGACATTAACCCCTGTAGGGGGATGCATAAGAATTTATTGTGTGCGTATACTATAGCATACTATATAGGTAATAAAAGTTTTATATACATGTGTGTATTATTTATGTACGATGCATGTTTTATATAATAAAAGTAAATTCGAAAGAAGGAAAATTTTTTGTGACGAAATATGTAGTAAAAAGACTGTTACAGCTTATTCCCATAATTTTAGGAATAACGTTTCTGTCTTATGCCATGATGCAGGTAGCGGGAAGTGACTTCATTGAGCAGGCTGCCAACAACACAGGAACAGTGATGTCCGCGGAGGCCATGCAAAAGGCAAGAGAGGCGCTTGGCCTGGATAAACCGTTCATAATTCAATATTTTAACTGGCTGGGTGGATTGCTGCATGGAGACATGGGAGTCAGCTATGTTTCTAATAAGGATGTATTTGGCACCTTTATCTCAAAACTTCCGGCAACACTTCTTCTTACACTGACTTCTATTATTGCAACTATGGCAATCGCAATTCCGCTTGGAATACTTGCAGCGATTAAGCAGAATAAGATAACGGACTACATCATAAGAATAGCATCGCTTATAGGTAATTCACTTCCTAACTTCGTTGTTGCCATTCTCTTAATGTATTTCTTATCCATTAAGCTGGGCTGGTTCCCTATATTATCGAAAGGAACATCATTGTATAGTGCGATATTGCCGACACTGACATTGGCCATATCCATGGGAGCAAAATACTTAAGACAGGTACGAGCTACGGTTCTGGAGGAGCTTAAGAAGGATTATGTCATAGGTGCAAAAGCACGAGGCGTAAGAGGTAAAGTTGTTCTTTGGGGAAGTGTACTTAAAGCTTCTATGCTTACAATTGTGACATTACTTGCCTTATCAATTGGTTCTCTTCTGGGTGGTACAACAATTGTTGAAAGTATATTTGGATGGGATGGAGTTGGAAAACTTGCGGTCGATTCGATTACCATGAGAGATTACCCAATGATTCAGGCATACGTTGTATGGATGGCGATTATTTATGTTGTTGTAAACCTTATAACAGATCTGCTTTATAACTATCTCGATCCAAGAGTTCGTTTAGGAATAGGAGGTGGAAGTGATGAATAATACACCTACTATTCGTATACAGAAAGTCAGAAAGAACAGAACTAAAAGAATGTTCATCATATTTAGTATATTAGCGGCGGCACTTTTGATATGTTCAATCATAGCTCCGTTATTATGCCCGTATGATCCTTATGCACAGGATTTAAGCAAGTCTCTTCAGCCACCATCAGCAGAACATTGGTTAGGTACTGACAGATATGGCAGAGATTTACTTTCACGAGTAATTATAGGTAGTCAGACAAGTATTTATTCAACACTGATTCTTGTGGCGTTTATGACAGTCGTCGGAACGGTGCTTGGCATACTTGCCGGATTATACGGCGGTATTTTAGATACCATAATAATGCGTATATCTGATATATTCCTTGCATTCCCCGGTCTTGTGTTTGCCCTTGCGGTAGCAGGTGCTCTCGGCGGTGGAGTGCAGAATGCCATCATAGCCCTTGCGGCTGTAGGGTGGCCTAAGTTTGCAAGACTGGCCAGAAGTCAGACTCTTGCACAAAAGAAACAGCAGTATATGGATGCGGCCAGATTATCAGGAAACGGTACATTTAAAATTATAATATGGCATTTATTGCCTAATATAATAGGGCCTATTATTGTTACTGCCGTGCTGGATATTGGTACATCCATGATGGAAATTGCAGGCCTTTCATACCTCGGCCTTGGAGCTATGCCTCCTGTTGCTGAGTGGGGAAGTATGATGAGTGGAGCGAGAGAATTTATTCAGACAGCTCCTTGGGCTGCATTTGCACCCGGCATAGCAATATTTATATCTGTTGTTATATTTAACATGTTTGGTGATACAGTAAGAGATTACTTTGATCCAAGACAGAGAACAAAGTGATAAGCACACTAACTATGCGCGATGCTATATGCGCAATGCTATATGCGCGATGCTATATGTGATTCGATATGTGCATATTTAGATTTGTTTATAGATTTATTAATTGTTTTGTTTATTTTGGAGGAATGTTTAATGAAACTTAAATCAAAGTTACTTACAGCCGGTTTAATTGCAACAGCAGTTGTTCCACTTGCTGCATGTGGAAATGGCGGTTCAAACCAGGGTGGTGAGTCAACAGGCGAGAAGACTTTCGTATACGGTACAACAGGATACGGAAAGGACATGCTTGATGTAGGTACTAACCCTCATGATGGTTATACAGGATGGAGTACATTAAGATATGGTGTTGGTGAAACTCTTTTCAAGTATGATGATTCAATGCAGATTCAGCCATGGCTCGCAAAGTCATATGAGTTTATCGACAACAATCATGTTAAAATCCAGCTTCGTGATGACGTAACATTTTCAAGCGGAAGAAAGATGGACGCCACTGCGGTTAAGGAATGTCTTGATGACTTAATCAAGGTTCATGATAGAGCTTCTTCTGACTTAAAGATTGCTAATATCACTACAGATGGTGATTATACAATCATTATTGAGACATCTGAGCCTACACCGGCTATTATCAACTTCTTAAGTGATCCTTACGGATGTATTATTGATATGAGCGTTCCAGAAAAGGATATGATTGTTGCAGGTACAGGCCCATACATCGCTACAAGTGTATCTGATACAGAAATCGACCTCGTAAAGAATACTAATTACTGGGGCGGGGATGTTAAGGTTGATAAAGTTGTAGTTAAGGGTATTGTAGATGGTACAACTCTTACAAATGCACTTCAGAATGGAGAACTTGATGCAACATATGGTCTTCCATATGCAAGTTACTCTATTTTCGAAAACAATGCTGATTACAACATCGACTATGTAGAGACAAGCCGCCAGTTCTTCGGCAAATTCAACTATCACACAGCTGCCCTTCAGGATCAGAATGTAAGAAAAGCAATTTCCATGGGAATTGATAAGGATGGATTTGTTAAGACACTTCTTAACGGACATGGTGCTACATCTAAGGGACCTTTCCCTTCATCATTCAAGTTTGGTGATGATACTGTAAATACAGTTTCATATGATCCTGAAGGTGCAAAGGCTCTTTTAGAGCAGTCAGGATGGGTTGATACAGACGGCGATGGTATCAGAGAAAAGAACGGACAGAAGCTTTCACTCAGATGGGTAACATATCCGGGAAGACAGGAGTTACCACTTCTTGCTGAATCAGCGCAGGCTACTCTTAAGGATATCGGTGTAGATATTCAGGTTAACTCAACACAGGATCATAAGTCATTATGGAAGAGTGGACAGTATGATATCTATGTAAGTGCAATGGTAACTGCTCCTACAGGAGACCCTGAATACTTCTTCAATACACATGCTCTTACAGGTGCTGCTTCAAACTATGAAGGATATAGCAATGCTAAACTTGATGAGTTAGCAAAGACACTTCATAGAACATTTGATGTAAATGAAAGAGCAAAGATTGCTACAGAAATGTCACAGACAATTCTTGATGACAATGCATACTTCTTCGCATCTCACTTAAAGATGGGCATTGTTAGTAAGGCGGGAGTATCAGGTATTGCACCACATCCATGTGATTACTATGAAATCACAGCTGATCTTGATAAGAAATAATTAAGATTAGTTAATAAAAAATATATTTTAAAGCTATAAATATCAGGAAAGTCATAGTGATAGTTATTCTGGCTATGCATCTATGGCTTTCCTTTTTATAACTATGTACATATGTCATAAGTAATACATACAAGAAACCTGCCAACAATTTGCTTTTATACTAAATACTTATTATTTATTATTTGATGTTTAATATTTAACATTTAAGCGTAAGAGCCATTACCATGATATGTGTACATAGTTATGAAATAAATAACAAAATGGGGAAATGATATGACCAATTATTCAGAAGATGAACCAATACTGAAATATGAACATGTGGATATTTCATATGCGGGTAAAAAAGTGGTAAGCGATGTAAGCTTCACACTTCACAAAGGTGAAATAATGGGATTAGTAGGTGAATCCGGAAGTGGTAAGTCTACCATTATAAAAGCGGCAATGAATCTGCTTGGAGATGACGGTTTAGTTACCAGAGGAGACATTTGGTATAAGAATTTGGATTTGCCTGATGTTAAGGGAGAAGAATTAAGAAAATTATGTGGTCCCGACCTTGCAATGATATTCCAGAATGCCGGGCTTTCAATGTGCCCTATCAGAAAAATAGGTGATCAGATTTATGAAAGCATGAATGAGCATGAGAAAATTTCCAAAGAGGAATTTTTGACAAGAGTTGAGAAAATAATGGGAATTGTCGGTCTTACAGATTATGACCGAATTTTAGACAGCTATCCATTTCAGTTATCAGGTGGAATGAATCAGCGAATTGGTATCTGTATGGCCATGCTTTTGAATCCGAAGGTTTTATTAGCTGATGAACCTACATCTGCTCTTGACGTTACAACACAGAAAAAGGTTGTAGAGGAAATGCTTAAGATGAGAGACGAGTATGGCACATCTATGATAATTGTTACGCATAATATAGGCCTGGTAGAGAAAATGTGTGATACGGTAGCGGTTCTCAAGGATGGTATGATAAAAGAATTTGGTCATGCCAAAGATGTAATCAACAACCCACAGGATGAATATACAAAGCTGCTTATGAAATCTGTGATTAGGATTAAGAAAAAAGCATAAGAAATAAAATTTGACTGGTAAATGGGAATCCGAAAAAACCATTGCGGATTTATAAAAGTGAAGCATTTGTATCTGATGACAGTGCTGCAACAGACCTTGACCATGCCGCTATGAAAGATTTATAGATGGAATCTCGGATAAGCATTTAAATATAATATCGGGTAAGATTAAATTAGATAAAATTAAGGAAGATAATATATGGAACATATATTAGAAGTAAATAAATTAACAAAGGTTTTCAAAAAGAAGGGAGTGGAATTTGTCGCTGTAGACAATATTTCATTTACCCTTAACAAAGGTGAAAGTCTTGGAATAGTAGGTGAATCCGGAAGTGGAAAAACAACACTTGTAAGAATGATTACAAGATTACTTCCTTCAACATATGGTGAGATTATCCTCAACGGAGAGGACATTACTCACATTAAAGGAAGGAAGTTAAGAAACATATACTCAAATATGCAAATGGTATTCCAGTCTCCTTATGATTCATTTGATGGACGTCATAAATTCGGAAGAAGTATGATTGAACCAATGATTAACAATGGTTTTTCAAAGGCAGATGCCATAAAAAGAGCAGAACAGCTTTTTGAAAGATGCAGCTTACCAAAGGAAATGCTTGATAAGTTCCCACATGAAGTTTCAGGCGGTCAGTGCCAGAGAGCAGGTATAGCCAGAGCCGTATCAATCAGTCCAAAGCTTCTTATCTGCGACGAGTGCACATCTGCTCTTGATGTTACAATCCAGAAAGAAATTATTGATCTGCTTAATGAGTTCCGTGAAGAAATGGATATGTCATATTTATTCATTTCACATGACCTGGGTGTTGTTCAGAGTTTCTGTGACAGAGCAATCGTAATGCACAACGGTAAAGCTGTGGAAGAGGGAGCGGTAGATGATATAATCAATAACCCTCAGGCACAGTACACAAAGGATCTTATAGATTCAGTTTTATAATGGGTGTAATAGAATTTACCGATAAGAATTAAATTCCGTCATGTATATTTTGCCGGAAGAAATAAGATTATAAATATATAAAATGGTTCATTTTGAAATAAATGAACCATTTTATTAGTTAATACAATAAATTTAGAAAAAACTTCGTTTTTATCCCCGTCTATGGGTTAAAAAATAATTTGCAATATTTATAATAATAATTGTTCATACCTTTTTTCAATATATCTAACTCCTGTTAATAGGATACATGCACAACTGTATCCCCTTAACAGGAGTTTTTTACTTCTTCTATAAATAATGTGAAATATTGAATTAATAAGTCTCTTCCATAAGCTCGAAATATTATCTGAAATATGCTGCTCCGATAAAAAACGAAATGCTATCTGAATATTTTTCTTCTATAAATAATGATAAAATATAAACAACTACAATTTTAATTTGTCAGGAGCGGATTATGGATAGACGAATATCAGAAATCACAATGAAAATGATTAACTATGACAAAGGTGATGCTGCCAGAATACAGCATTTTATGAAAGTGCATAATTTTTCTAAAGTAATAGGAGAGATGGAAGGCCTTGATCCGGAAACGCAGTTTATATTGGAAGCAGCGGCTGTACTCCATGACATAGGAATCCATAAGAGTGAAGAGAAGTACAATTCATGTGATGGAAAGTATCAGGAGATTGAAGGGCCTGCAGAGGCGGAAGAGCTGTTAAATGATATCGATGGCATTTCAGAAAATGAAATAGAGCGAATATGTTATCTGATCGCGCACCATCATACATATGATAATATTTCCGGTATGGATTATCAGATACTGGTTGAAGCAGATTTCCTTGTTAATCTTTTTGAGGAACATGCCATGTTCGGAAAGCCGGAAGTTGTAAGAGACCATATCTTCAAAACAGAAACAGGCAAAAAAATATTAAATAATATGTTTATGGAAAAGTATGAAATAAATTACAGATGATGATTCTTTTAAATTTTATTTGTAACTGTTTTTCCTTCTATAATATAAACATATATCTAATAATATAGTGTCCGTTAAAAATATGGGAATCATAGAAATAATAATAAAATTTAAAAATAATTATAAATGACAGCATATTTTTGATAAATGTGCTGTCATTTTTCAAATATTTATTATGTTTTCTGGTTCGAAAACACCGAAAAACCACTATATATGGGGGTTTGAGGGATCTTGAATAACTAATTTAAAAAAGATTTAAATATTTTTAAAAAATGTGTTGACATTATATTGTCTCGGGGTTATTATATACAAGTCGCCGCGACAAGCGGTAACAAAAACAAACAGTTCTTTGAAAATCAAATAGTAAGACAACCCTGAAGATTCCAAAAGAATTTCAGTAATGAAACGATACTTAAGTTTCTATATTTCTAACTAAAAAAGAAATAGCCAGTTTTTTATGAGAGTTCGATCCTGGCTCAGGATGAACGCTGGCGGCGTGCTTAACACATGCAAGTCGAACGG